>Ga0307488_10002518_pt1 | contig 15474 bp, 20 predicted proteins | sample SB02metaG_FD_202248 | JGI IMG/M metagenome (GOLD analysis project Ga0307488, IMG submission 202248) | Sea-ice brine microbial communities from Beaufort Sea near Barrow, Alaska, United States - SB 0.2 | ecosystem: Environmental > Aquatic > Marine > Coastal | place: USA: Alaska | collected... | reverse complement strand
TGTTCTCTTACCTTCTGCATTTTCCAATACCTTTGCCTGCGAGCCTTCCATTATGGCCACGCATGAATTTGTTGTTCCTAAATCTATTCCTATTATCTTACTCATATATCTCCTTATTATAACATATCTTTGTGTTTTGTCTATTGATGGGTAGGGTGTTTACCACCCCACCTATCTCGTCAGTTTACTTGATCTCGATTGATCTTGCTTTCTTGGCATCTGGGATAATTCTCTCCAGTGCAACTGTTAAAAGACCATCCTTCAGCTCGGCACCTTTTACCTCAACATCTGATGCAATGGTAAATGATTTAAGAAAATGTCTTTTAGATATCCCCCTGTGTATCATATTACCATCCTCGTCTGTCGTTTCAGAGGCTTCTGCCTTGTCAGCTTTCTTGGATTTGACAACTAGGTTGTTGTCCTCGTACTCCACATCGATGTCCTTCTTGTTGAATCCTGCAAGTGCAAGTTCAATGTTGTAGGTGTTCTTTCCTGTCTTCACGATGTTGTACGGTGGGAAGTTACTAACAGTTCCGTTCGTGATGAAACGGTCGTCCATCATATGCTCAAAGTGTGCGAACATATCATCGAACCCTACGGTTAGTGGTCTTAAGTTATTAAAGATAGATAGATTGTTTTTCATGTGCTTTCCTCCTAAGTTAGCGAGTTAATGTTTCGAAGATCCTATCTATTAGCAATCTTCAAATATATTTATTATAACATATATGTATGATATGTCAAATAACGACCTTTTTTGGTAAAATTATTGATGTCCGCGTTGTTTTGGGATCTGGTGCCAAGAAGCATTCTCTCTTGATGCTCTTCTAATGGTTTGTTTTCGTAGCTTTTCTTTTTCTCTTTTTTTGAAACTTGGTTTCTGGAAGTGTTCTCTAGCCTTCACTTCATCAAAGAATCCATCTTCTTTCTGTTGTTTCTTTATCTTACGGAAAGCTCTCATAGGATCTTCGCCTTCACGTACTTCTACGTAGTATCCGTGGAAACCTGCAGGTCGTTCTTTCTTAACGAATTTGGGTTTACTACTTGTAAAATTAATTTTGTTTTTTTGATACATTCGTTTGTTTTTTAAACAATAACACAGGATCGTGGCCTTTGTCAACCACATCTTCTGTTATTTTAATTGTTTCAACGCCTTTGTTCCGCATTTCGTGTGCGTCAAACTGAAATGGTAATAGTACTCTGTCTATAATGTTCTTTAGTCCCCTAGCATTTGTGCCCAATGCTTTGGCTTTCTTTGCTATTGACAGTTTAGCGGCCTTGTCAAAATCTATCTTAATATTATCCAAACTAAAAAGGTACTGCATCTGTTTAATTATGGCATTTTTTGGTTCTGTTAATATTTGTACCAACTGTAATTCACTTAATGAGTCAACGTGTGTAATCATAGAGAATCTACCAATAAATTCTGGTATTAAGCCATACTTGATTAGGTCCTCTGGTTTAACATCAGCAAGATAATTTTTTGTATCGTTATCTATCAAACTTGCACCAAACCCTATGCCTCCTGATTGTCTATTTTGAATTTGTTTTTCTAGTTCAGTGAACGCTCCTCCAACTATGAATAGTATGTTCTTTGTGTCTATGGTGATTGTCTGTGCATCTGGATGTTTCCTACCGCCCATTGGTGGTACCCTACATTCCGTACCTTCCACTATTTTCAGTAATCCTTGTTGCACACCCTCACCTGAAACATCTCTTGTTATTGATGTGTTCTCAGATTTCCTTGTAATCTTATCTATTTCGTCTATGAATATTATACCTTGTTCTGTCTTGTGTATGTCTCCGCCTGAATTCGCATACAGCTTCTGAACAGCACTTTCTACATCCTCACCTACATATCCTGATTCTGTCAGTGTTGTTGCATCTGCTATGGCAACAGGAACATCTAGATATTTTGCGATGCTTCTTGCCATTAATGTTTTACCAGCACCTGTGGCTCCTAACAATAGTACGTTTGATTTGTCCAAGTCAAAATCTTTTGGTGGGTTAGTTATTCTTTTGTAGTGATTAGACACTGCAACTGCTAACACAGTTTTTGCAGAATCCTGTCCGATCACATATTGGTCTAGGTATTCTTTGATGTTTACAGGATTGAGTGCTTCTAGATCTCCAGAAGCTAGTTTATCTTTTCTTGTTTTGAGTACATCCTCGTCTAGTATCTCTACACAAAGTTTGACACACTCGTTACAGATAGAGGTTTTACTTGCACCCACAATCATTTTTGTAACGTCTTTTCTAGACTTGTTACAAAATGAACATATTAGAGATTCTTCAGACATTATTTGATACTATCACCGCTTTCGTTTTGCATTCGTATATCTATTATAACTTGTCTGTCCTCTGGAGTCAAGTCTTCCATTTGTAATTCTCCAGCATCTAATTGCACCATTAGGTTATCGATTCTCTTTTCAACTCTCTGATGGTAGTCTTCTTCTGTTGTTAATTTTGTTTTAACTTTTTGCCAAAGGGTTTTTTCTGTCTGCTCTTCGTTCTGTACATATGCATCTTTTTTAATTTTTTCCTGTGACTTTTTAACAAACATAGGTTTGTATCCGCCGATGAACTCACCTACCTCTGGTTCCGTAGCTAGTTTGCTCATGTCTGCCTCTACTGTTTTTCTCGCAGTTTCTTTCACTACCTGAACATTCTCTTCCATTGCTTTCTTGGGATCTTGCATCATCTCCTGTACAGCTTGTTCGGGATCGATAACTTCTGTGAAGTCTGGTCTTGTTCTCTCAGGCTCCATCACTTCTTCTATCTGCTCTGATATTGTAGGTTCTTGGTGCTGTTCTATGATTTTATCTAGTTCTTCGTCCTTGTTCCATTCTGGATTGATGACAGGATCCATGTCGTATGCGTGTTCGTCTAGATCAAAGCCGTCGTTTGCTTTTGCTTTTTTTACTACTTCTGCTATTTTCTTTTCGTGCTCTCGATCGTAACGTTCAAACTTCATTTGCTGAAGCTCTTTATCTACTACTATTTCTTCCTGCTTAGTTTTTTTTTGGCTTTTAAGGTCTATGTGCGGAACACTGTCGTCTTGTTGTATGATTTCAACATTTACTTCTGCCTCAGGTTTTGGCAATTTGCTGTTGAATGCATCCAGTTTCTCTTTCCAATCTTTTAATTGTGCTGTGGCTTTTTCTACGTGTGTTGCAGATCCAGATTTTTCCATCATCTCGTTCCATTTCAGAGTGACATCCTCGTCGTCTGGTTTTTCCAGATCAATCACTTCCTGTGGTTTTGGTGCTTCGGGTGGGAATCTCCTCATCAAGCTCTGGTTGGCCGCGATTAGTAGCAGTACCGCAAGTGGATCGAACACAACTATAATGATCAATATAACCCATCTGACTGCCTTGCTGGTCTCTACCTTGTCTGTCCAACCCCAGTCAACTGCCAGTGCGGCAATGTACTTGACAGGTCCGATCTCTGCTTCTAGCGTCAGCATCTTCTTCTCAAGTGGTTGCTTGTCTACTATGAATATATCTATCCTGCCCTGTGCGTCAAATATCTTCTGTTCTGCTGTGTCTATGTCTTGTGTGTAAGTGCCTTTGTTCTCCTGTGATCCTTCTCTCATTTTTGCGATTATGCTTTTTGCTTCTGCAGTTTCTACTTTATGATCTGCTTTTAATTCTGCTATCCTGTCCTGTGCTTCTGCTATCTTGACAGCTATCAATTCACGCTCTTCCTTCTGTGATGCTTTTAGTTCCGCGGCCGCTTTCTCCTCATTGAAGAATGATTTGTTTGAAGTAAGAATATCGCTGACATTTTTGTCTAGAGTCTTTAACCTGTCGTTCAGGTCCTTGACAGTGTTGGTCTCGACTGTAAGTAGTGTTTTCAGTTTCTCATTGGCGTCTGCAATAATCTGTTGTTGTACTTCTATGTCTCCGTCGGCAGTTCCGCTGGTCCTGTCTATGGATTTCTCCAGCCTGTTAATCACAGCGTTCTGTCTCAGGATCGAGTTCTTCTCGCTGTCTATCTTGTCGTTTAAAATCTGTATACGTTGTATCAGTGTGTCTGATGCCAAGTTCTGTTCAAGGTGTGCCTTGGATAGGAAACCAAAGATACCCATCGACGTTATCAAAGACAGTATTATCACTGCCGTTGTTAGGTATGTTTTCAACATGAAAGGTGTGAACCTCCAGTTCCTGTACAGCCATGAGGCCGTGATCAGCTTCCCAACTTCAAGTACTCCTCCCATGATCACAACTGGTATGAATGCACCAGGGAATATGGTAGCCAGACCTATCACGGAATAGAAGATCGCTACGCCTGATATGGACAGTGCTGATAAGAGTGTGAGTATCGCTATAAACATTTGTAAGTGTATTTAATATAACGCACTGCCTATTATAATGCTTGTGAACGTTTGGTAATTGTTTCTGGGTCAGAACTTTCTTAAAGAACTTTTGTAAAAAAAATTAATGATTATTACTCTGCTGAGTATGTAAGTGCTTCGTCAGTAGGTGTTTCTGCGTCAACGTTGCCTCTGAATCCAGCCACTTCTGCAACTGTTATTCCTTCGACTATCTCGCCAATGCTGGCAGTTAGTACCGGTCCAACTCCTACTTCTAGGTCTGCTATCTGGCCTGCACCTGATGTTGGATTGAATACACTCATTTTCTCTGTGTGAGTGGTGTTAAGTGCTTCTGCAATCTTATCCTGGATGTAAAGTACTTTTGTCGTTGTGCTTGTTGATCCATCAATAGTTGATCCTGTTGTTGGAACAAAGTCATCGTTCTCGAACACAATACCAAAGTTGATGTCTGTGATTGGATTATCTCCTGCATCACTGGCATAGGTTGTAACCATGTTGATGATCTTGCAGTTTGATCTAACTTGGAGTGCGTTAAGCATCAGTTTGAATCTCAACTGTCCTCTTGAAACTAATAATGATTGAGCCAGTGTAGTTGGCTTGGTAGCAAAGTCGTTTGCCGCACACGGTGATAATCTTCCACCGTTGATCGTTTCTGTGTCTAAGAAACCACTCATTGCGATGTCTACTGTGTAATATGCACCCTGCATTCCTGCGTTGGGGTCATGTCTTTCGTGTCTTGCTTGAACTGTTGCCATATGTTAAATTCCTTTTATAAACTTATTTATACGATTATTTATAGAAACTCCAGCTAACACCGGTTATTCTTCTACAGGCATTATTGGTCATATGTCTTTTTTTGCCGTTTACTTTAATGTATGCTTGGTACGTACGACAATAACCCCCACTTATCGGGTATGAGTGTATAACTCTAACCTTACCTGCAACTAGTCGCTTCTTACTGTACCAACTAACAACTGCTCCATTTTCAGCATTTTCGAGCATAAAGAACACTGCCGACTCGTGCATTTTTTTCTCTTCTTTGTTGAGACTAAATCTAAGAAACTGTGTCCTTCTAAATAGAAATTGGGTCATTGAATAATGAGGTTGTGAAGTATCAAAAATCACTGCGTCAGGCATAGCGCCTATTTGTCCTTGTGTTTCTTTGAGAGTTTTTCCATAAGCACTTGATGTAGCACTTGCTAGGAACAAACTAATCGATACTATGATAGCCTTGTACAATTTCATATCCACCATCCATTTTGTGACAGGCAATTTGCCTTTGTGTTATTACTGTTTCTCCTACAGGCATATCCCAAGTATAAATCTGACAGCTGTCAGCGATACCCATTCCGTGTAGAAAGTCTTTCGCACCATCGTTGCAAGTGACCTTTTCCTCAGTCTTCTCTTCGACCACTGTGCCTGATTGATCCACTATCCTGATTGTTGTAGTTTCAACATCGCAGTACTGGTCACTCCAAGGACCACCTGCTTCTGCCTTGTTGACAAATACCAGCTTGGATACAAGAACTACTAGAGCCAGGGCTATAAGATAATATATAGTTCTCATAGTCCTAGTTGTTCAGTACTTTTTCGGCCGCATCGTTGATTTCATCAACGTTGATCATAGCAACTTGTTTCTTATTGATCTCCTCAATGATAGTTTCTACTTCGTTCTTAGAAATTTCTATCATTACATAGACCCTGTAAGATTTGTTACCAGTCATCATTATTTCCTGTTTAGTCACTTCGTAGCCTCTGGCCAGAGTTGACTCAATAACATTCACTATGATGTCTTGTGCGCCTGAAGTTACAGTTAGAGTTTCATTAGTACCAGCTTCGTTCTTGTTGATAGTGGTCCTGTTGTTCATCTCACCGTTTATTCTATCTACAAGTTTGGCTTTGGCAAGTAATGTTGCTTTCTTGACAGCCAATTCCATATCAGGAGATACAGCAGTCGCCGCCTCTTGATACTTGAACATAGTCTCGTGATTGTAGTCCACATACCATTTAGGAGTCTTGTTCACAACACCGTTCTTGGACATATCACTTTTTATCTTGTATGTCGAACACTGTGCAACCAATAGGCCTGCAAATAGTATAAGGAATATCTTGCTTATGTTTTTCATATTATCCTTATTTGTTAAATTTTGCAATAGTCTCTGATACAAAGTCAGTCACACCCGCAACATTAAAATCGTTGCTGAATGCCGCCCAACCCTCACCTATCATCGGATACACCGCTAGGAAGATTGCAAATAGTATTATTAGTCTAATCATAATACAATTATAGCACAATTTCCAAATACGTCAACCAGAGTTGGTCTTGTTAGAAGTGTTGATTTTATTGACTTTTTAGCTATAAATCTCTAATGAAAGTCGAGAACTTCTTCTAAGTTGCTGAAGTCTTGAACATCTATCTTGTTAGATTCTAAGTTTTTCATTATGTTGTATATGATAGTTAATTCTTCCTTGCTCCTTGTTTGCGGCCAACCCAGTTTTACAGATAGCTCGTGAAGTTCTAGTCTACGTTTAATTCTTTCTTTCAATGTAAGGCTTGGATTTTTTGTGTTTACCCAACCCATGCCCAGGGCAATATCTCTGAGGCCTTGTGGTAATTTTTTAAATCTTGCTTCAAAGTCTGGATCAACGATCATCTCAACATCTCCGGGCTTTTCAATCTTTGCTGTATCTCTGAACATTCCTGTATATCCCCATCTCACCATGTGTATCACTCCCGACCTTGCATACTTCTGAAATTTATGTAAAAATTCTTTATTGTATTCGTGGTCTTCTTGTGTTTCGATAGGATAGCCAACAAACATAAGTGCAACATTTTTGATACCATAGTATGCCGACTGTTCAAAATGAAATGCTATATCCTCATTTGTGTAATTTTTACCCATGTGTTTTCTAACACGTTCACTAAAGGATTCGAATCCTGTGACAAGTAGGTTGGCACCTCCTTTGTGCATCAACTCCCAATCCTTCTCTGATTGCTCTTCTTTGGTCCTGCATATAAATTGACCCATATACTTAATTTGGTCAAAAGCACTGTCAGATTTGAGATCTATAAGTTTGTGATTCAATTGCCTGAAATGTTTCATACTTCCGTTGACAAGGCTGTCAGTAAAGTGTGTGAGATTCACACCATACTCTAACTTGTTTTTCTTAATTTCGGTGACAAGTTTTTCGGGATCTCGTATTAAGAACTTAGGCCATAGGTCAGGAACGTTACAGAAGGTGCATCTCCTCACACATCCTTTGGACATTGTCATGTACACCCCGGGCTCGTCTGTGTAGTAGTATTTTAGAGGTTCTATTGTTTCGTATGATGGTAGGGGTATTGCATCGAGATCCTTGACCATTATTGGTGGCAGGCCGTCTATGCCTGGGTATTTGTTGCCCATCAGCAATTCTTTTAATGAGTCTTCACCATCACCTGTGATGTAGTGATCTATGTAATTCTCTTCTCTCAAAAAATCTGCAATGGTCTTGTACTTGGTGTTTTTGTCCATGTTAGGCAATGACCCTGGCCAAGCACCAATGCCGTGCCCTCCTATCATTATTGTAGACTTTATCCTAGGACGTAGATACTTCACAAGTTCAAAACACGACACTGTGCTGAACCTAGAAAACACACTGATACCTATCCAGTCCGGGTTGTAATCATTTAATTGTTCCATAAATCTAGAGAAAGCATCTTCAAGTTCTTTCCTTGTATCTTTAGTCAAATCCTCTTTCTTACATCTCCAATATTCTTCTAGCTCTGCCCAAGCACCTTCGCTGACAGCACCGTTGAGGAATAGGTTAAAGTCAAAAACCTTGCAATCCCATTTTATAGATCTAATGATACTGCTCAGCAGTGCCGCGGCCGCAGGGGGCCTTTCTAGCTCCTGGCTGGGTATGTTTATAAATGCAAATTTTTTCATATTATTTTTTTTATGCTGGCTACCAGCTCTTCACAGGGATCGAGACTGCCTCTAAACTTGTTCACCCTCTCTGGATCTTTATCAAGAAACTTAATAACTTCTTTGTTTTGTTTTTTGTCGAAGTACCAATCCCAGAAATCACCTTCAAATGTGTTGAACACAAATTCTCCTGGAAAATGCCATATTAATTGACTTTTTAACTTTTCTTCTAGAGGATAATTAAGCCTGTTAGATTTATGCTGTGCAACATAACCTTTGAAATATCTAGGCCTATAATGTCCATCAGTCATAACCCAACTTTCAATTTGTATGCCTTCCACTCTGATATTAGTCAGTTGGAATGTTTGGTCCTCCACTATTGCACCATCTATCGCTTTGGTGTGCTTTTCGGTCTTGTTGTACCATTGAAATTTTATTTGATTCTGTGCTTGAGTTTGTAGGTCAAACGTGAATTTATTTCCTGAGCATTCAACCTCTTTTAAAATTTGGTCGTTGTTGTATATCCTTAACTTCGGCCATTGACCACAGAAGGTGGACTTGTATGATATCTCAAAATTTTGCATTAGATGTAGTTCTCCCACTCTGGCATAAATTTTTTGATATCTGTCTTCCAGTAGCCATCCAATCCTTTGATGAATGATTTGTAATCACTCTGTGCAGGACCTCTCACAAATTTTTTGTAGCTTTTCGGAACCTTGTCCTTGAGAGCATCTGGGAGGTTGGTTGGATGCAGTTCTTTCGGATCATATACAATGTGTTTCTGCGGATTGTGTATTTTTCTTTCGAGGCACCATTGGTCTAGTTCATGGAGATGTAGCACATTAAGAAGAGATATAGTCGATTGCACAAGGACATTAATTCCGTTGTTCCTGAATTTCTCTATATTAGATTCCAATTCGTTAAAATCACAGCCCGGTCTTATGTATTCGTGTACCTTGCCTATGCCGTCCATACTCACTATCAGCACAATTTCTTTAAAACTTTTCAGTAGCTCTACTAGTTTTTCGTTGTAGAACATTCCGTTTGTCGTAATATACATTGTCATGTGTTTGGAATGATTGTTATCTTTCAGCCAATCGAGTAGTGACATCAGTCTTTTGTTATAGAAAGGTTCTCCACCCACGACATCTATGTATTCTACTTTGTCTGCGTGTAGCTTGAGAGTCTTTTCAGCGTCGAGGTCATATTTGTAAGGTTCCATGGTTTCCCAACCTAGCTTTTTGTAGACCGTGTTTACCCTGGAACTGACATTGGTCACACACATCCTACAGGCGAGATTACACAGGGCACCGACCTTGATTTTAATTTCTAGTGGTACTAGTTGTGAGTCGGGCAGTAATATCTTGTCCTTGTGTTCTTCTAGCCGAGACTTGTTTGCATTCTGTCTTATAGATTCTTTTCCTTTGCTCTCCATGTCAAAACACTTCCAACAACCTTTTGGTCTTTGGTCCTTACGGAATGTTTCTCGGATTTCTTTCAGCTCTTCGCTCTTCCAGTATGACTCTAGATCATATATCTTTTCTTTCTGCTGTTGGTACATACAGCAAGGTCCCGCAGGCAATCCTTCGTCGTATGGATTCCTGTCCATACTGATGAACGGCAAGATACAAATGTTTTTCCTATCCTTCGACATAATTTTTAGTTAGAGCTTGTGGATGAATCCCACATACGGCCTGGCCCACGCATCTAAGACATAGAGGTCAGTGTAATTGCCGACGTCACAATACTGCGGCGTTGCACAACTATTTATTCTCAAAAATCACAGGTTGTTTGAAACGTTCTGCATATCCTGTTTTTACCATTTGAAATGGGTAATCGTGTGCTTTCATATATTCGGTCATCCAACCTTTGTACTCTTGATTTTTTAATTTGGCAGTTGTGTTCAACCATGCCTGAACCAACCTTTTATCTAGAAGGGGTAGTCGTAACTCAATCCCCCAATAGCCTCCTACGATTTCTGTTCTTTGTACGAATCTTGCCAGCACGTTCTGATGATTGTGCCAAGGCCAAACTGTGTGTAGGTTATTTGGAAAGTATCCACCGAACTTGCTGTATGCTCTTATCTTACTTCCCTTGTATCCGTAATCGGCATACACTTCATCGCCCCCATCGCCTGTTATTAAGGTCTTCCTGTTGTAGGGCAACATATATCTCTGGATGTATGCACTTTGTCCTAAGGTTGCCATCTCGTTGTAAATTTCTTCGTTGCCTGTGATCCTATACAGGTTGTCCGTATCTATCGGAATATTATCAACTTTATAGTTCACAAATTTTACTTCGTGTTTGCTCCTTCTTGTTGTGATGATATCTCTTTCCTCGTTGGGTACATTGTTCACAAACACTGCATTATCAAAAAGTTTATTGGCACAACAGGCGATCACACCACTATCGTGTCCGCCACTTATAGCATACACACTGTTATCGTGCCTATCTTTGACCGCTTGTTCAAATGTGTTAAAGGTATTGTCGTAGCTTGTATCTTTTTGGTCTAGGTTCCAAACTGTATTCTGAAAAATGTTTATGTGCTTTGCCACTCTGTTGTAGACATAGATCTTATTCTCTTGGCATTTAATTTGTGTTGGACAGAAATCTAAGGCATCGGACAAACTACTGATACTGATATTGTCCTCATCGCTATAAAAGTACAACGGACGTACTGCGAACTGATCTGTGCAGAATATTACAAACTTCTCTGTCACCCAGGTTAGACTATACTCCCCATTCAGTGTCTTTATAAATTCTACACACTGATTCAGGTTGTCTGTGAGATTGTCTGCAATATGTTTTGTATCATTTACAGAACCAAAATTGTACACACTACCGTTATAGAGTAAAATGCCTTTGTCTGTCATTAATGGTTGTTCTGTCTTATCGCCTATCGTATTCAATAGTGAATGACCAAATTTACCAAAATCGTGATCTAGTACTTTCCAATCTTCTGGTCCACGTCTTTGTAAATTTTCTGTTGTGGTACAGTGTTTTAAATCTGAATAGTAATATCCGCACATAGTTGTACCTATTTAAATGTTTAGTTCCTACGCATCTTAGAAATTTCTTCAGCACCTTCTTTGTCCCATATGGGAACAAGGTTACTCTTGTGCATAAGTCCTATACCGATAAGTTTTCTCTCACCACTGTACACCATTGGTTCTTTCTTGGATCCTCCACTCACTGGTATCTTGTCACCCAGCTTGGGATAGTTGGGATCCGGTGTGTAGTCGGGTATGTTGTATCCTTTGAAATCTTTTGCACTTTTTCTCAATGTTTTGTCATCAAGCCCTTGAGATGCTAACCAAGCCTTGTGTTCGGCCTGTGCTTCTCTCTTTCTTTTGGTGTCTGCCAACTTGACTCGGATACGTTTTGGCAGTTTCATTTGTATGAATCCCATAACTTATTATACTATTAAGGTAATTTATTGTCAACTATGGCTTGTAATATAATCTCGTGATAGTCCGGGTTGGTGCTCCAGGCATTCATTAAAACCATAAGTTTCCGGTAATTCCATTTACCGTGGTCTAGTTGTTGTTCTCTTTCAATCCTGAATTCTTTGTATGCAGGATGTCTATTCAGTATGGCAATCATATCTTTAACTGACTGACACTTGGTCTTGTACTTCTTTACTCCCCAATCAGCATCTGGATTGCCTTTGGCTTTCATATGAGGCACAGTCTTGAGACTCCAAGTCCTCACACCAAACAGTGCGTTGCCTTCTGTTGCGAATCTGCTGGTACCCCAACCAGACTCAACACCCGCCATTGCAATTATAATGCTAGTGGGCACCCTGCTTAATCTGTCTGTGGTGTAGTTCAGATATTCTACACACTTACCTGTAGCGATTAAAAATGTAGCCTTGTCTGTATACTCGAACTCCGGCTCTCGTAAACCTAGTAGTTGTACTTGGTTCAGTTCTTTTTTGTGCATTTCTGCTTCTATCTTGTCCACTGTCCAAACATTTGGATAAAATGTACCACTTATAAATGATCCACCAATAACCAAAGTTACCAATACGATAGTTGCAACTACCCATTTGATTGTGTTTGTTTGTTTTTTAGGTTCTTGTTTTTGCATAATTCCTTTTATTTAATGATGCGTGTGGACCGAGATTTTTGAAATTGGCCTCTGCTTTGGCACTAGGGGAACTCGAGTCCACTTGCTTGTAGACGCATCGTCAAATTTATACAGCAACTTTTGTTGGTGCTGGTTCTTGTGTAGCAACTTGCTCTGCTTCGTACTTCACTTTGTACTCTGCTTCTGCTGATCTCATCGCATTGTTCCAGTCTGCCTTAGACATACCTGTGAACCTAGTAATGATACCATCTGACATAATCTTAAAAGATCCACACAACTTGTGTGAGCTGTCTTCTGCTATCTTGTGAACTACACCTGTAGCCTTACCATCGGCATTCTCTCTGCCCATGATGTACATATAGTTTCCTGACTTACCGTGCCATTTGTTGTTTGTCTGCGTGTCTGCTTGACATCTTGATCTCATTTGATCTAGTACCAAACTTGCTTTTGCTGAACATTTATACATAACTTTATCTCCTTTGTTACCACTATTATAACAGGTTTTGGTATTACGTCAACCTGGTATAACCATTGGTTTTATTAGGTTATTTTAAGTTTGCTAATATTCTAGATTCTTTTTCAGCCTTTAATCTCTTCTCTTCTTCAACATCCTCGGCTGACTTTTGTTTCTCTGGTTCTAGTTTGGTAGGTGCTTCTATTGGTAGACCGCCGTTGTCAAACCATCTATTGTCTGCTGTCACTGTGCAACGACTGTAGAAGCTGATTTTTTCTCCGGTAGTATCTTTGCTTGTTATTAATCTTCTCTTATTGTAGAGTTTACCATTGTACTCTGTACCATCTTTCTGCCTTAGATTGCTTTCGTACAATGACCCATACACCCTGTCTATCATGATGTATTCATCGCCGTCCTCATCCTTCTTGCGTTTGGCCTTATCGTATATTGCCGGCAGTGGATGTATTGTGTTTGGGTAATATCTATTGGTATAAGAATGAAACTTCTTTTGTTCGAATGGGTTGGGTGCTGAGGCTGTGATCTTGCCCAGTCCTTCAAGTAATTTTTTAGTTTTATCGCTTGACATAATGTTTTAGCTATAACACCAGGGAGATCTCTACCGGTCTCGCCCTGCTCCTGGGCTTATATATCCATCATCGACGTAAAGCGTCTCCTATGTTTATAAACAAATGAGAACTGGCTTTGGCCTCCTCTGGTGTTTGTGCTATCTATATATTACAGGCCTTTCAAAGGACTGTCAACCTTGGAGGCTTCTTCTTGTTTTTCCTCACTTTTTAAATGTTGTCTGATAAAGAAAAATATCACACTAATAAGAAAAAAAGTAATTGCGTTTAAAATTATTGCCATCTGTATTCCTTCTAAAAATGTCATTTCTTCTTCTCCATCAGTATCTGTTTTGGTGTTTTAGAACCCGGTTGCAGTTTAACAATCCTACAACTAAACAACTTCTTCTTACCTTTGCTCGTGTGTATGACTGGTTGTCCGTGTTCGTCTATCTCTATGTCTTTGATCTTGGTCTGTACATTTCTGAACCTACCTACTTCTATGAGATCTCCTATTTTTATATTTAACTTGTACTCTTTCATATTTTTACTCCTAACATATTAAAGTGATCTTCCAGTGTCCACGTGGAAAAATCAATTACTTCGCCCCTCACATTCTTAATAGTCCTGTCGTATCCTGCCTGTTTATATCTCTTGAAGGGGTATTCCCAGGTTGCAACAGTCTGCCATTCGTTCTCTAGTATGTGCTTGTCAGCGTCATCTATTACACAAAGTGGCATCTGCAATACCTGTTCGGCTGTCAACTTATCGTGCAGATAAGCACTTACTATCTTGGTCTGTGGTATCGGGTGTTCTAGATGTTGTTTGCCCACCTCGACTGCTTTGTAGTGTGCACCATTAGGTGCCAACTGTTTCTGCATTGTCCTGATGTACAGTGCCAACGAACCTTTAATGTGTTTCCTCGTGGCAGTGCTCCACTTGTCGTTGAACAGACCTGACTTCATCTCATCAATGTACTGTGCAAGTTCCTGTAGTGCAGGACGATCCTTGCTCTTGAAATTTATCTCAGGCAGGTTAGTAAGGCTTTGGTAATCCATCATCAAATTCCTCCTGTGTTATCATTTCAAGTACCACTGCATCTGCTCCTTCTTTGTACAACTTCTTGACATCCTTGAGCACCATGCTCCAAGGAAAGTAGCCCCAACGATATGTTTCTGTCTTGCCATCTTGTGTGACCTTGACTTTGTAGAAACAATCACGCTTCATTTTTTCTCTCTAGGTATTTGTTCAAGGCAGTCTGTGCCTCCGAGTCTGGTGCAATATCCCCATCAAACACTTTAAGTGTCACGTTGGGCATATAACTTGGCTCGAACTCTCCGTCCTCTATGAGATAAACTTCTCTCAACAGGTGGCCCATTGCCACTGGTGCGTCCCATCCAACACCATTTGCGTGTTGCCACTGCTTCTTGGCCGCGGCGTGTATCAATGCTCCACTTGATCCCATACCTTTTTTGACTGCTTGTAACATTTTAACCATCCAGTCTGCGGGCAATCTCTTCAATCTCTTGGCCTCACTGCCCAGCTGGTACTGTTTCATCAGTCCAATGAACAGGCCTTGGTTTATCTCCCCACCGTCCTCGTCTGGGTATGTTTCCTTGATGGCTCGTAGGGCAGACTCAAGTCCCTCTGCTCCTGCCATCTTGATGCCTTTGTATGCGTAGTCAAAATGTGAGAAGTAATGTTTGTTAGGTCCGCACTTGCCAGAACTCTTCCTTACCCTCTTGGGTTCTAGATCTATGCCCACTCGATCAAATATCTCTTGTACCATGTGTGCCGTGGCAACTCTCTCAGTTTCCACCTCGCCCATCTTGTATCTGTGTAGTAGGCATCTGTGGATCTCTTCTGTTCCTGCCCTGAGGATACCAGAGTCGTTCACTATCTCGAATGCTTCTGCATCAAAGGCCGGTTCGTCTGTTTCCACGATTGTCACTGGGATCTTCTCGTACCCTAACAATGCCAGTGCGACCGCTCTGTGCTGTCCATCGAATATGTATAGGGTGTTGGAATCAGACCGTTTAACAGCACTTACAGGGCAACACACACGTGGATCGAACTTTCTCATTATGTTCATTACGTGGGAGGCTCTGACGTCTCTCTGTACGGAAT
>Ga0307488_10002516_pt1 | contig 15480 bp, 18 predicted proteins | sample SB02metaG_FD_202248 | JGI IMG/M metagenome (GOLD analysis project Ga0307488, IMG submission 202248) | Sea-ice brine microbial communities from Beaufort Sea near Barrow, Alaska, United States - SB 0.2 | ecosystem: Environmental > Aquatic > Marine > Coastal | place: USA: Alaska | collected... | reverse complement strand
TTGCGCATAACCGAAGACATTGGTCACGATCAAGCCGTCGACAGATGATGGGTCTAATTGGGTAAGATCCAACATCGCATCGGTATTGCAATCTACGATTTCTGCATCGCAGAGAATTCCATCAATAGATGAGTAAAAGCCGAAAGCCGAGGCAGCCCAACGTAAGGGCCGTTTGGCTATAGTTTGATGAAGCGCTGCTAAACTGTGGAGAGCGACCGTTGCGTTGCAGCAAGCTACAACTCGAAGGTCATCATCTAAATCCAGTTCTTTGGCAATTTGAGCTTCAAGTAATTTGGATAAAGGACCAAAATTTGTCCACTGATTTGCTTCTGAGCTAACGTTTAAGAGACTCTGAATTAAATCGTAATCAACCGCTTTATTTTGAACATACTGGACCTTTTGCTGCTTGACAGAGGTTTTCAGGACAGAGGTCCTATTGTTTTTATTAAAAGATTCCATTCTTTACGCATCTGGAAATTGACCAATATTCACCTAGTATAACAGACAGCGTGCTCTTATGGATATTCAATTATGTCCCGGAAACGTATTTCTTGCACATAAAAAGGGGAGCATTTATCTTGTGGTGAAAAAATAGTAATTGTTTCGATAACTTATGCTAGCTAAAATTACTTTTATTCCTTTTCACTCTTAACAATAATATTCCATTAATGAATATTAATCCAATACCGGATAATTCTAGGATCCAATTTATTTTAAAACCCAGCAGACTATAGCCAATAAGGGAGTCCATATTATGAAATGATGAAGCCCTAATAAGAATGAACATTAATAAAAAAACGATGCCAAATATAGCCAACATTTCTTTTTTAGCCACTTTGTAAAGCTTTTTAATGATAAATAAAAATCCGATAAGACCGGCTAGAAATATACTAGCTATAAACACTACTTGCAAAAGACGTTTATAATCATAAAGTCCCTGCTCTTTTAATATGTACTTGCCAGACGCAGTAAGAAGCGATTGCAGATCCAGTTGCTTGTTGATGCAAAGTAAAAACATTAGACATGAAATAATAATCCAGAATTGTTTTTGTACTTTCAGCTGCTCCGTGAAAATAGATTCCGAAACTGACACAACTTTCAAGCTTAAAATAAACGTAGCAAAATAGAAAAAAACCGTTAACCACCCCATAAAAGTCGGGTCACCGATTTTTGGATACCAACCTATAGCTTCAAAAAAAACATCCAACGACTAGCTCCCTAAAAAATATATCTTTTGCGGCATGAGGTCTACTTTCAATACATCATCAACAGCTAAACTATCACTGACGAATAATTAATATCAATTAAACATCTTCGTTTTGAGTAAGTTTTTGACATACAACAACCTAGCAGTCTCCATCCAATACGAAATTTTAATCAAAATATACAGCCTCCAAGCCCAACAGTAAAAGAATACATGCGTCCCTATTAAATTCATTCAGTCATCAGCATGATTATTATTGCTCGTTTAGCTGCTCTATATCGATAGATTTATTCTTCAAAGGCGCAGATAACGACGTTTTATAAAAAACAAAATCTCTTGGTTTTTAACTATTAGAAACGCTAATAAAGTATGAGGAGAAAAATAAAAAGTAGTATTCCTATGGTTATTGAAACGACACAAATGACAAAGCAATTTGATCACAGAGAAATTATAAATCCACAGATAACTAATCCAAACAAAATACACATACCTCGTATCAAAGAATTCATTCTTTCAAATCGCTAAAAAGACCGAACAGTGCGGAATGATCGAACAAACGATCAGTTCCACAGAGAAGATTGTATGAACGTGCAATTTGTGGTCGTGACTCTAATTACATTTAATAGACGATTGTATGGCGTTGGCGCAGATGGAGATAATAAATTTAATATAGCCTCGTCACATTTTAGTGCAGTGATGATTTTAAAATATGACGCTAAATAATTGCTGCTAACGCAGGTATGTATATGTATTTCATTCACGGTCTATACCCTCTTTATTTGTTTGTGTGTTTCCCCAAACTAAAGGTTAATCGATCATGGTATTGTGAAAGAGATATTATGGGCGTGGAATGGCGCATTGAAGCTATCAACCCGCGGAGATATTATGCCTTGAGTAACCGAAAGACTGGATCGAGGCACCCAATACTGCTGCATTTGCCTATAATCATGGACGTTAAAGGCCGGTTAGGATGACTACCACAGCAATTGATGGACTTTCGGTTATTATAACAACTTACAATGGAGAGAAGTACATCGAGAGCGCAATACGAAGCGTTCTGGATCAGCGAACCGCAATGCCTTTAGAGCTTATTATTGTCGATGACGGTTCATCGGATAACACTATTGCTATTATCGAAGACATTCAAGATGAACGTATCAAACTGATTTTTAACAGCAAAAATATCGGTAATGTTGCCTCACGCAATTTGGGTATCCTGTCAGCCTCCTATCAATGGATAGGGTTTAACGACCATGATGATATCTGGTTGCCCGACCGCGTAGAAGCAAAATTCGCCTTGCTGCGCCAATATCCACAGTTAAAGGGCGTTGCAGGCGGTTATGAACGACTGGCAAAAGATGGCGTATCCCGCTGGCACGCTAACTTACTATTCAAGCGCTGGAGCCCTCAACACCTAATACCAATTACCCAGCCGCCATTTTATAACCCTGCGCGGCATGGTACTTGTTACATACAAACATTAATAGTCGCAAAGCCGTTATTGCTGGATATCGGTGGATTTCGGGATAACTTACCGATAGCTTATGACCCAGACATCATGTTTCGCCTTGGCGAAGTCGCATCTTTCGGTGCAGTGCAACAACCCGTTTTTTTATATCGTCTGAGTAATGAGAGTATTACCGCGCCTGGACGCTTAGACGCAGTTACGTTTCTAAGCGGGTTCGCCTTTTGCTATTCTGCACGGGCCGCCCTTGTGCTCGGCGAGCCGGAACCCGATTTAAATACTTTTCTTAAGGACTATGTCGTTAAGGAAGAAGAGGTTGATAACTTTACTATCAATCAGGCGATTCAGTCGATTAACACTAGATGGGTGAATACAGGCATAGTTAACGCTATATTTTTCGCCATGCAAACTCTGCTATTGAATCCGCTTCTGTTTAGCAAATATACGGCTAAGCGTTTATCTTACTGGCGTAAATCAAAGAATTAGCTGAAGCCTGTCAGTAATTCTAATCATGGATATCTGCTAAGGATAATAGCAGGTAGAACAAAGGCTAAAAATACACTCAAAGGATTATTTTGAATTCACCAAAAATTGGCTATCTCACGATAGAGTTTCCTGGACCAACACATATATTTTTATGGCGTGAGTACAACGAACTGTTAAAGCTGGGCGTTGATGCGGAGCTAATCTCAACGCGCAAGCCACCTCCAAGTATCGTTTCCCATTCCTGGTCCGCGAGCGCTGAAGCTAATACCTATTATATGTTCCCGTTCCAGTTTTCAGATGCCCTGAGCGCTTTGCGCTGCCTGTTTAGTATTAGAAAAGCAGGACTCAGTCGACTCAGGCAGATTCTCTCAGACACGGCCGAACTAAACCTAAGGCAAAAACTCTCACTTTATTCGATGTTGATAGCTTCAACCAAGGTGGCCACTTTAGCCAAACAGCGGGGCTGGTCACATATTCATAGCACCACTTGTGGTAACGCCGCCAATATTGCCATGTTCACTTCTTGTTTTATCAATATTACCTATAGCGTTTCTCTGTTGGGCCCAAAACTGGAAATATATGGGCCCAATCAGCGTAACAAATGGCGTTTTTCCAGCTTTGGCTTATTTCAGTCTCATCAACTGCTGCATGACGCCGAGAGAAAGCTAGCAGGTTGTTTGCCTGAATTCTATCGCTTTGCGCCAGTAGGAGTTAACACTGACGTGATGAAGCGCGCAGATGAATACCAGCCATGGATGGGAGAAAGAGGTTGCTGCTACTTATATTCCTGTGGCCGATTAAACCCCATCAAAGGCCATGAATATGTGATCGCCGCGGTCAGAAAATTGTGTGACAAGGGCTATGATGTTTCACTGACTATAGGAGGAGAGGATATTGATGATGGCACAGGCTATCGTAAAAATATAGAGAATTGCATTAGAGAGCATCAACTGGAAGATAAAGTCACTCTACTTGGCGCCGTATCTGAAGAAGATAACCGCGACAATTTAGCTCACGCACATATTTACGTTATGGGTAGCTTAGACGAAGCTGCTGGCGCAGTCGCTGCAATGGAGGCGATGTGTATGCTGTTACCAGTAGTGATGCCCAACGTCGGCGCAACATCAGAATTAATAGAGCACGAAAAAGAGGGATTACTGGTTGAGCCCAGACAAGCAGGTCAATTAGCGGATTGCATTGAACAATTGATGCATGACTCCGATTATCCGATTCGTCCAGGTCAGGCTGGCCGCAAGAAAGGGATTAAAAGCTTTAATCACCATCTTAGCGCAAAAGCAATCGCAACATATTTAGACCAGATAGCTATGGATTAAACTCGATATTTCGGTGTCTGATAGTCCAAACTAAGAGTGACAGTCACTTACCATGTAGCCATAGCAAAAAAAATTGATTGCAGCATGGACGCTACAATCAATTTTTTGACTATTCAATATAAAATATCGAAAGTGATTAATAACCTAAGGGCTTCCTACGCCATCGAAATTGGTGTCATCATCAATGTAAAGTTCTCGGTCAATAGAGCGCAAATACTCAACCAAATCTTGCATCTGAGTACCGTTATAGTTCCTCGTATGCGCACCAAGAGACAACACATCCTCCAAGGTAGCGGCACTACCATCTTGAAAATAGAGGGGCACTATCCCAGAGTTCTATCAAGGTTGGTGTTCTAATTGCGGTTATCGAACCATTTAGACGGTTCCCCGAATTCATAGTAATCGTCCCCATATCATGATATTGGTCATTTCTAAATGCCGGCCCAGAATGACAACCGGCAACACCTAAATCTGAGCTGCTAAACAGCGCTTGGGCCGTCAGCACCAAAACGAATTACCGTTGCATGGAAAAGTATAGGGCCTGCTGCTTGATTAAAATTATGAACCATTATCGGATTACTTAAGTCATACAGATCCCAAATAGTATCATGATGGGCATAAGTATCGCCTAACCCAACAGAAGGAGAACCCGGGCTTTCAGGCATATTAACAAGGTATGGGCCAATATTTGTTAAATTCGCTGTTCGACCAAACTGGGTCCCCTCTTTCCATAAAAATTATCCTTGTGTTACTAAATCGGTATTTTCCGGATACTGACCATAAGCATTATGGACGCTAGATAAGGAAAAAAGTAAAATTGACACTAGCTTCAAGGTCAACAATGGACCGCGGGTATAATTAAAAAATCGCATTACAAACTCTCCACATTAATACGGGCACTAAACACACTATTACCAAGCACATCATAAGCTTCAACAACTAGAGTGCCGCCTAGCTCTCGTATAGTTGCTGCAATCGATAACGATAAGGACGTTGTCGTTGGACCATATACATTTCCTTCGTTATCCCAAAAGAGCACACGATATAAATCGGCACTAACATCGTTCCAGGAAACGACGAGGTCATTGTTATCATTATTAGCAGTCACCGTGAGGGGGGCGGCAGATAAAGGCTCAACCGTTATATCAACAGTATCGGTTGCTGAAGCTCCGCCATCATCCGTGATAGTCAATTGAAATGTAAATACCAGTTCAGTACTCGAGCTTGGCGCATCAAAACTTGTTGTGGCACTGTCAGCATTTGCTAAAGAAACGGCCTCTCCGCTTGTTTGCATCCAACGATAGCTAACAACGCTGCCATCACTGTCTGTGCCACTACCCGATAAAGTCACCGCAGTTTGTGCATCAACAGTTTGGTCTGTTCCGGCATTGGCCCTAGGGCCTTCGTTCGCCGCAGCGTTGACATTGATATCGATAGTATCGGTTGCTGTTGCACCGTCATCATCGCTAACCACCAGTTGAAAGGTCAATATCAGTTCTGTCGTGGAGCTTGGCGCATCAAAACTTGTTGTGGCACTGTCAGCGTTTACTAATGTGACTGACGCTCCCGCTATTTGACTCCAAGCGTAGCTTGTTACAGTGCCATCAATGTCGGTGCCAATACCCGATAAAACAACCGCCGTTTGTGCATTAATCGATTGGTCTGCCCCAGCATCAACTGTTGGGGCAATATTGGCAGCCGGAGTTGGCGTTGGTGTTGGAGACGGTGTTGGAGATGGTGCTGGAGCAGGAGCAGGTGTTGGAGCTGGAGTTGTCTCAACACCGACATCACTGCCGCCACCACAAGCAGAAATAAGAAAAACCGAAGTGAGCGCCAATATCGCTGGTTTAAAATATTTAAGTGCCATCTTTGATGTCAGCGACATAACGCATGAATATAGCATCGTTTTCGTCAGTAATAGTCTTGTGAAATAGTCAGTATTTTTAATTCGAGTCATCATATTAATCTGCTCACTTTTAAGGAAAATCGGCACCGCCAAGATACGGGTTTAACCTATGTATTTATAGTGTCACCGAAGTGCAACACTTTTGTCAGTGCCTCCCAAAGGTATATTTTCATGTACACAAGCTACGCATATTTTGGGTTCACTAGGCTACCTTGACAGCAAGCATCCTATGCATCAATCTAGCTATCCATATCTAAGGATAAGAATTAATACTGTTCATTTGAGTATATTTTAAGCAACAATAAATAGCCTATAATAACTAAAAAAGCTAAAAAAGCGATTTTAAATTCAAAAATAATATAACGACTTATTTAGCGGATAAGTCGTTGTCGCAAAAGTTGCGTATATCTTAATTTAGTTTGTAGAAGGAAACTTGACTCCCAGGCCAGTAAATAAAGGCTATGCGCAGACTAATGCATCTTAAACTGTAGAATCTGATTAGAAAATATATTTGAAATGTTGCAGTTAAGATACGCTTGTGAGGTTTATTAGGACTGAATTAGTATAAACAGCCCTTAATATGAAAAATAAAGTTTCAAAATCAGATGAATATAAATTTAAAGGGGGCCATTTACGTGAAGATAGGTTCGCCATATAAGACCCATCATGTTAGTAGACATAAAATAGTTTTATGATGAAAAAGCAAATAGATAAGCTCTCACTCTTTGCAAATAAATTACATACCTACTTATTAAAGGAGGATCTAAAAAGGTAAATAAGCACACAACGTTTAATCTATTTTGAATGTCATTTAAGGGAATAGAGGCATCCTAGTTATCAGATTGATAGGATGCCTGAAACTTGTGATGATATGTAAAACAGAAAGCTAACAACACGCTGCACAATCCTCCTACAAAAATAGAAGTTTATGCTCGTTTGGGCGAACCTTGCAAGCGATAATAAGATAGCCATTAGCAAGATATAGGACTGTTTATTCATAACTTAGTGAGCGCATATTAGTCACTAGCGCATTGCAATCTATTCAGCTTATTGTGGAGTTGGTTAGACCTTTGAGTTGGACATATCATTTGTAAATGGATTGTCAGCATTCTCATTGCCAAAGAAAGACCGACACCTACTTACCATTTTATCCCGACCGAAAAAGTAAGTCCAAAAAGGCTCACATATATTGTTGCTTATGTGGTCTCGGCAAGCTGCCATATCGTGACTATGACTGTTTCCCCTTGCCCTATATTCCTGCGTTAAACTCCATGCCATTTCAAGTAGTGCTTCACCAGTTTCCTGAGAGACATTTCCGGGAACGGTAAAACCTGATGGCGGCTGCCCAAATATTTCTGAATAAGAAAAGGCGCCCACGTATAATTGACCGATAGCAGTTAAATGAACATTGTCTGAAAAAATTTTGGTTAAGAATATCCTGCTGAGAGTTATCCGTGAGACCCGGAATTTCGATATTAAGAGCTGATTGAACCATTCTTGCCAAAGCCCAACCAACACCGAGCGTCCGTATATTTGGCGAAAGCCCATCTACTTCAAGTGTATCGTTCACTTTGCTTGAAACACACTCCCAAGTTATTAACGAATCAAGCTCAGAGGCTGTAGTTGGCGCATCAAAACTTGTCGAGGCACTTTAAGCATTTTCTAATGTTACTGCTACGCCAGCGATTTGAGTCCAAGCATAACTGGTAATATTGCCGTCACTATCTGTGCCACTGCCCGATAAAGTTATCGTAGTTGGTGAATTAACCGATTGGTCTGCTCCCGCATTAGCCCCGGGTACAATATTTGCCGTTGGTGGTGGTGCAGGACTCGTCATAACGCCTTTACCGTCGCCACCGCAAGCAGATATAAAAAACGTTGCCGCTATAATGCTCAAAACTTTGTTGATAGGTTTACGTGTCATTTTTTGATTTCGACTTTAAAAAATAGAATAAATAGTAATTAAGTGATATTTTTAATAAAGAATCAGTGTTTTAAAATTGATTCAAAGTATCATCATTCTGATTTTGATTTTGATTTTGATTTTGATTTTCTCCTAATAGTATAAAGCTATAGCGCTCACAATTATAGCGTCCGCAAAGTGCAAAACCTTTGTAAACATCCACAAAAAGTATAAATTTTGACACCAATACTATTTATAATTTTTATTTCCTAAGTCTCAGTGATTGCAAGCATTTTTCGCAACAACATAGTTATCCATATGTAAGGATATTTATTTATACCACCCAATTAGGTATATTTTAAGTGTAAAAATAACAGCGACTCATAGATGCAATAGTTAAAATACCTATGTGATATAAAAACTTATATTGGACAATTTTTTAGCTCTCTGACCTGTAACTATTAAGATGGATTACTTTCAAAAAGCCTCTTTTACATATGCAGAGTTAGTTCATCAAAATAAACGATATTAAGTATTATGGAAACAAAAGGTTATAGGTTGTTCCTAACTAACTTTATGTTTCGCCGGTGTCTGCTGGAGCCGACAAGCGAGTAAGATTAACGAGTATCAAAATACTTGTTAAGGCGGCTAAAACATATTGTGAAAGTCAATACTATTTCAGATGCCGAGTATAATTCATTCACAAAAAAATCACTTTAAAATCATAATGGTAGGTCACTTATCTAACAATTAAAATCAATACAGAAAAAGATATCATAATTAGTACTAATGAAAAAAAATTACTTAATTTCACATACTTTCTGACTAAAAGGCTAACCAAAATTATTGAGTAAAAAGGCGCGACTGCAAGAGCAATCAAGACACCATTAAATTGAAAAAAATAATGACCCACCACAATGCTAGTAATGAACAATGTTGCTCTAAAACCGGTATATAGCATGTGTCTAAAAGAATCGCCTTTAGCAATTAAAATCGGGGATATAGAATCACATGTTATTTGAAGCATTGCCCCAATAGATAGTATTTGCAACATTCTACCCGCATTTTGGTAATTGCTTTTATATAGGAGAGCAATGATTTCCTGGCCGAATATAGCTAAGATAATGGCAATCGGAAACGATAATAAGACGACTTTTTGTCGTAGTTCAACAAAAAAGGCGTTAAATTCAGCAACTGGTAAATTAAGTTTTTCACAAAGAGAAGGAAATAATATTTTCGATGACAAAGCTCCGTGCAACATAATAGGTAATGCGGCTAAAGTAGCGGCTACATGGTATATACCAAGATCTTCTTTAGTTAAATAAATGCCCAATAACAATCGGTCTCCTTGAAAACTAAGAAATGTTAGCATCGAAGCAAAAAATAACCACTTGCCAAACTTAATCATGTTGTTGACATGCTTTTTGACTAAAAGGAACCCTGTTACTCCACCTTTCAAAATATAATAAGTACTTAATGTTCGAAGTGATTCACTAAACATCATCCCAAAAATAAAAGCCCATAACGACTCAAAATATGCGGCTAGACTACAAGTCGAAATTAAAGTAATTACCTGAAGGGGTAACTCGACTTTCGATAATGTTTTTACTTTTTTGTTTTTGATATGCAGAACTAGGCTTGTTGATTTGAACCCCCTGATTATAAAAATAAAACTAAATACTAATAAGTATTGTTCAAGAATCTCCGCTCCAAAAAGTTCCGAGAAAAAATTTGCAGTTAATAAAATCACGATACAAAGTATAAAGCCTCGAGCAACACAAAGTGTCCAAGCGCTTTTTAAAAAGTCACTATCTTTTTCATCATGGTGTTTAATAATACTAGTTTCGAAGCCAATGTCTGATAGCAACTCGACGCCAATGTAAACAGTAACCAAAATAGCCATCAAACCAAATTGCTCAGGTAAAAAAATCCTGGTTAAAATTAGACTTGATAAAAGTCTAAAACCATTGCTCGCAGCAAACTCCAAAAATGTCCATACAAAAGTCTCATTGTTATTTAGCTGTATTTTTAAACTAGAGTATCGATGTTGAATTTGTTTAATCAATTTGTGAGTCCGTTCTTTAATCTGCAGATAAAATATGGTTTATAACTATTGTGCCTGTCAATATTTGAGAAAAAATATTGTTGATACATTCAATAAGTTGCAGCGCAAATCTATATTTTCTAGTGCGATTAGCTACTTTTTACAGGAATATCACTAACCTAATCATCTGTTTGTTATCAGGTGCACAATACCATAAGCTTTAAAATGAGCAAAGAACTCTAGTTAGAGTATGTTAATTTTTAAATGTGTATCTATATGTATCTATATGTATATTTATAACTTACCCTTGAACCATAATAATTTTGAGCATCGAATGCTAACATCGTTTGCTTACCCGACACTTGTTGTGTCTGAGAGTTGTTTATTTTAATTATGTCGGTGTTATCCAAAGGACTATGACTGTCAACTGGCTTTGTGTATATGTATACTTCTGATTGTGTGTCCAACATTCAAAAAAGCAAAGCTAAATTCGGCCATGAAAAATTACCGGTTTTGTTTATAGAACGACTAATGCAAAAAGAGTTAACCTAATACATTAAGACTCATAGTAAGAATTATTGCGATGTCTGAACCAATACTTAGATTATTATGTGCAACCAATCTGCCAAGATTAATATCCTAATTTTTATTTTTAAACTTTGGAATACGTGAAGGTCAAAATAAAAAAATATATAAAGGTTTATAATCTTATTTTTAGGATTCTGCATACTCGAAAAAATTGACACCTATAAATTAAGTTAACGATATTGGAAAAATAATTCCCAAGTAAACAGATGAATGAATACGGTATCACGGAATATGGAATTTGGAATTTGAAATTTGAAATTTGAAATTTGGAATATGGAATATGGAATTGAAGCCTATGACCATGATAGATACTGGTATTGTTAGTTTCCATAACATAACATAACCTTAGAAGAAGCTTGTGCACGTGATCTTGATTACGCTAATAGAGCAGGCTTAGACCTCGTTGTTACGCCAAATATCGACCATTGCGCAAGATTAATAAAGAATAGTAACCCTGCATTAAAAAAATACTATCAAGAAGCGTCGCTTTGCTTATGTGACAGCTGCGTTTTAGCAAAAATGCTCAGGTTAAAAGGACATTTAGTGACTGAGGTAGTTACCGGCAGTGCATTAACAGCTCAACTTTTTGCCGGTAATGGGATGTTTGATAGGCGTATTTTTATTCTTGGTAGTGACCCTGCGGTGATTGCAAAAGTAAAATCAAAATATTCTAAGCTAGATCTTTATCACTACAATCCACCTATGGGATTTATAAATGATAGTGAAGAAGTTAAAAAAGCATTGCTAATAATAAAGCGAACTGCTCCTGATATTATTTTTCTCGCAGTGGGTTCACCGCAACAAGAAATTTTTGCAGGCATGCTTAAGTTAGAACTGAACCATGGTGTTGTTCTTTGTATCGGAGCATCTATTTTGTTTCTAGTAGGGGTTGAGAAAAGAGCTCCTGTCTGGCTGCAAAACTTATATTTGGAGTGGCTCTATAGATTGCTAAAAAATCCAAAAATATTAATAAAGCGGTATTTTCATAATTTTCTGCAGATAAAACGAATTTATGATGCATTATAAAGGTTCTTTAGAAAAATAGTGACAGTTACAGTATTTGAATATAAATTAAAAACACATTGGGCAATCTTTGAAAGAACGGATGCACGACTAGACTTCAGGGCTAAGGAATATTATGAACCATCAGAACGAAATTATAGATTTTGAAAGTTTGTCAAATAGAGTAAAAATAAGCAAAGAATTATACCGTACAAACAAGCCCTACCCGCATATTGTGATGGACGATGTATTCGATTCAAGTGTGCTCGATCAAATATTGAATGAGTTTGAAAATGCTGAAAAGCAGTTTCTTGAATTTGATACTTTATATGAAAAAAAATTGCAGATGAACAAAGAAGAATATTTCGGAGAAATGACAAGGAGGTTTATTCATAATCTGAACTCATCTAGGTTTTTAACAGTTTTAGAAGAATTAACCGGAGTTCAAGGCTTGATCCCTGATCCACATTTAAGTGGGGGCGGTTTGCATAAAATTCCCCGCGGTGGACGACTCGGAATACATGTCGATTTTAACCGTTATAAAGCACTTAATCTTTATCGTAGAATAAATGTCTTAGTTTACTTGAACAAAGACTGGCCAGAGGACTTCGGTGGTCACTTTGAGATGTGGAGTGATAATAAAGGGACTGAGAAAAGCAGAGTTTTACCTTTGTTTAATCGAATGGCCATTTTCACCACCACTAGAAAGAGCTTTCACGGTCATCCCGAGCCATTAACCTGCCCTAAAGGGATAGCCAGACGGTCAATTGCTATGTATTACTATACCTCAGGTGACAAAGGCGAACAGTCAAGTCAGGAACATAGTACTATTTTTCTAAATGAGAAAGGTGAAGAGGATGAGTTGGGTAAACCGAGTTTTGTGCGTAGAGTTAAAAATAAAGTGAAAAAACTTATTCAAGTAGTAAAATCATAGATTACTCATTGTTTCGTGATAAATATTAAAGAGAGCAGCAATTGTGCCTAATTTATTAGCCTACGCTATGATTTTATTGTGGCCATTTATTGCCATCTTATTTTATAAAAAATTTGATTCTATCACCGCCACTTTCTGGACGATTGTCGGTGGGTATATGTTTTTGCCGGTAGCAACCGCTTTTGATTTTCCGATGGTCCCGGCAATTGGTAAAGACGAAATTAGTGCAATTGCAGCCTTTATTGGCTGTAAGTTTATTAAAAATGAAAATATTACTTTGTTCGGTATAAGTACAATACAAAAGTTTCTTATTATTATATTATTAGTCATTCCTTTCGTTAATGTTTTTTTTAACTCAGAGCCTATTTTCGATGGACAGTCATGGATACGAGGGTTAACAATATATGAAGCCATAAGTCAGACAATCGCCCAATACATAGGACTATTAGCCTTTTTTATAGCTGTAAGTATTATCAAAAGCCGTGATGACCTAGAAAAAATTATACGGTTATTAGTTATTGCTGGCTTGATATATTCATTGTTAGTGCTAATTGAAATTCGTCTAAGTCCGCAGCTACATGAGTCGATCTATGGCTTTTTCCCTCATGACTTTGGCCAACAAATACGTGATGGTGGTTTTCGCGCAGTCGTATTTATGGGTCATGGCCTATTGGTGGCTACTTTTTGCTTCGTATGTGTCTGCGCAGCGGCAATACAAATTAAAATAAGCAACCCAAATCAAAAAGTACTCAATACTTGTATATTTATATATTTATTAGTAATTGTCGTTTTACAAAAATCTGTCGGTGCAATTGGCTTAAGCTTTTTGATTGCTATGAGCATATTATTCCTTTATCGCTCGCAGCAAAAAATCATCGGCAAATTACTTATTGCAATCTTCTTCCTTTATCCGACTCTATCTATTTTAAATTTAATTCCTTATGAAGCAATAATCGCATTTATAAGTGATTTTAGCCCTGAGAGAGCGCAATCTACAAATTTTAGATTTACACACGAAATTGCATTAATCCAACATGCCTTTGAGAAATTATTAATAGGTTGGGGGAGTTGGGGTCGTAATACATTCTGGAATAGCGTTACAGATGGCTATTGGATCATTGTTCTTGGAATTTATGGTGTCGTCTATTTTTATGCTTTTTTTGCCTTGTTTACCATAGGCGCGTTAACAGGAATATCAAAGCATGCGACAAAAAACCAACAGTTAGTGTATTTAGGTTTGTCATTAATACTAGCAGGTGTGCTTGTTGACCAAATTCAAAATGCATCCTTGAATAATAGTAGCTGGCTGTGGTTTTTAAGTGGAATATTGTCTAGCCCTATGTTGAGGGCAAATAGTCATAACGATTATCGACCCAATTAAAAGTCTATAATCGTTTGTCTGGAACCGGATAATTACCTACTGAATATGATAAGACTAAGTAAATTTAATTGATTGGAAGTCATTAATACTTCACTTGGTCCACTTCTGGATAACTGCGCACAACCGGATTTTTTTTACATACTTAAGGTTTTTACTAGGCAGCTTTTAAGTATATTCTTTTATCAAATTACTTCGATGACGAAAATCCGCATCATCAATATAAAATTTTCTATAACTTGTTGTTATTGATAATCCTTTTTTCAATCGGCAGTTCATAATAGTCACGTTTAGTCCTTTTTCGAGATAAGGCAGGATATATCGTTTCTCGTCACTTTTGTCACTGACAATAGTAAGCTCCACCATGAAGAAAAACGTTTGTATAATTATGTTTGCCAAAAAATATTGCTTCCCTAGAAAGCTAAATATCCATTTTTTGTAGGCTGTCTGTTGCATAAAGCACGTCTTTAATTATCTGGTAATACGGTGCAATTTATTCAACAAGTCTATTTTCAATTATAGTTAGCTTTTTTGAACACGGTGACAAAGAAACTGCACTGATCATGGTTCAATAAATTACTATATTGCCCGCATCAATCCATTCTAATATTAGTTAAAGGATAGCAACAATACAAATGCACACAACGCTGCATTAACTCCTGACTAAGCATTATTAGTAATTTATATTTCGACTGTCAGTAATACCTCTGATTAGCAGGACAAATTAACTCACCCCCTCCTTCAATAAAATTAATAACGTCTATATAAGCTGATACAGATCAATACTTAAAGATACTGATTACCTAAAATAAAGGTACACAATGTCAATATAGGATAATCATTATGCAATTAGGCAAGCACACATTACTGAATGAATTCCCAGATCATCACCATACAATTCGACACTTGAAAATGCATGATGCACATTTCACCAAGTTGTCTGATAACTATCATGAAGTAGACAGCGAACTGCATCATATTGAAGAAAACAACTCACCTGTTGACGATGATTATTTAGAGTCATTGAAGAAAAGTCGACTTTATCTTAAAGACGAACTATTTAGTATCATTCAAAAAACTGAACTAGCACTTTAAACTCCAATTTAGACTCATTGTGAAGGAATTTGTGAGTATGAGTAACTCAAAAATATCGTTATGTAAAATCGTTTTTATTGCAGCAACTAGCGCAATAGTCTTAGCGGGATGTAGCAATCAATTTGCGGCTTCGATGCGCAA
>Ga0307488_10002515_pt1 | contig 15481 bp, 10 predicted proteins | sample SB02metaG_FD_202248 | JGI IMG/M metagenome (GOLD analysis project Ga0307488, IMG submission 202248) | Sea-ice brine microbial communities from Beaufort Sea near Barrow, Alaska, United States - SB 0.2 | ecosystem: Environmental > Aquatic > Marine > Coastal | place: USA: Alaska | collected... | reverse complement strand
TCCTGGTTCACCTAAGCCAGTTGGGCTTTCATCAGAGTCGGTTATGTGTACACTAACGTTAGGCATATCGGTAATACGCATAACAGGATAATCATGGAAGTTTGAATTAATCACAGCGCCATCTCTAAAGGTAACTTCTGTACTCAATGCCAGCGACATGCCCATGACCACTGCACCTTCCATTTGTGCGGTTGCGCCGTCAAGGTTGAGTACCTGACCACAATCTATCGCACAATCAACATTTAACACCTTGATATCATCACCCTTAACTTCAACGTGCACCGCCATAGCAACATAGCTTTGGAAGCTGTAATGTACTGCTAAACCAACGGCTTGACCTTTAGGAAGTTTTGAGCGTTTATGCCAAGCTGATTTTTCGGCAACAACGGTCAACACCTTTTTTGCTCGTTGAATTTGCTCTTGTTGCTCTTCATTTTTATTATTATCAAAAAGTTGATTAACAAAAGAGAAAGAGTCTTTACCGGCTTTATTGGCAAGTTCATCAGCGAAGGTACCAAAAGCAAAACCGTAAAAAATAGCATAAACGGCACGATACCAACCTATGCGAGTATGGGCTTTTGCATCACCAGACTCAGCACGAAAGTTTTCTATACCAAATAAATGGTTGGTGACATCTTGTAAATTTTGCTTTGTTGCTCTCTTTAATGAAGGATTAAACAAGCTCGTAATCGATGGAAATGCGGCACGGTGTAACCAACCCGTTACGTTACCATTCTCATCCATTGATGCTTCTATATGTTGGGCATTAATGGAGTGATAATAACCTGTTCGCATATCTTCTTCACGGGTCCAGATAAGCTGAATAGGTACACCAGTTTTTTCAGAAATAACGGCGGCTTCATGAACATAGTCACACTTGAATTTTCGGCCAAAAGCACCGCCAGCCATAGCTACATGAACAACAATATCCGTAGGCTTGCGTTTTAAATATTGACCTAATACTTTTTGAATGTCAGCAGGGCTTTGCGTCGACGCCCATACCTCACATGAATCTTTTTGTACCCATACTACACTAGCATTAGGCTCCATTGGCGCATGCGAAAGGTGGCCACCAGTATAGGTGGCAGACATTTTATGTTTGGCTGTTTTAAACGCGTTATCAATGTCACCGCGCTCTGTCGCCAAGGTTGCGGGCTTTTCTACATTGGTGACTAATTGTTGCTTGTATTGCTTGGTGTTGTAAATGGCATTTTCACCCAAATTCCATTCTATCTTCAATCTTTTCACTGCTTGTTGTGCAGTCCAACTATTATCAGCAACAACAGCAACGCCACCAATTGAACCAAAGGGGATGTCAAAGCGTGGGATTTCAACAATATCACTCACACCTTTCATTTTTATTGCATCAGACTTATCGAGACTTTTTAAGCTGCCACCTAATACAGGACAATGGACAATTGCCGCATATTTTAAATCAGGTAGCTTAGTATCAACGCCGTATATCCGTTTACCAACAACAACTTCACCTTGATCATGTCGGGGTAACTTTTTACCTATGTAGTTAAAGTCACTTTTCTTTTTAAGTGTTGGTATTTCAGGAATCGGCATATTAGCAGCAATACTCGCTAATTGCCCATAACCAAGTTTTTGTTGATTGGTTTTATTAATAATAAAATGAGCTTGGGCAAAACAATTATCAGGGGAGGTTTTCCAAACTTTTGCTGCAGCCGCAATTAACATTGCTTTTGCAGTAGCTCCGGCTTCTCGCATGGGTTGATACATCACACGAATACTAGCAGAGCCACCTGTCGCTTGAGGACCAAATTTTTCGTCAGCATCACCTTGTTTAATGGTAACCCGCTGCCAATCAGCTTCCATTTCATCGGCTACGGCAGACGGTAAGGCGGTGCTTATGCCTTGTCCCATTTCACACCTCCCACAATAAATGACAGTATCACCATTTTCTTCAAGATGGATAAAGGCATTAAGGTTAGTGCTGGTTTGCTCTACTATACCCTTTTGAGTCAGCGCATTTGCGGGAAAGTTAACAGCGATAACTAATCCACCAGTGGCAAGGCTGGCACCTTTTAAAAAATCACGACGACTAACCTTTGAAACCTTCATATTAAGCCTCCTTACTTAAGATGCCAGCAGCTTCTGAAATGGCTTTTTTGATCCGCTGGTAGGTACCACAACGACAAATATTACCTTGCATTGCTGTTTGAATTTCTTGATCTGTTGGCGCTGTATTTACCGCTAATAAACTAGCCGCATTCATGATTTGACCCGCTTGACAATAGCCACATTGGGGTACGTTATTATTCAACCATGCTTGTTGTAATGGGTGATCGCCATGTTGAGATAATCCTTCAATAGTCGTTATTTTTTTATCAGTTAAGCTGCTAACAGTAGTTATACACGAACGTATGGCTTGGCCATTTACATGAACAGTACAAGCGCCACATAAACCACTACCACAACCAAATTTGGTACCCGTAAGCTCTAATTTATCTCGAAGAAACCACAGTAGGGGCATATCACCATCTACATCAATATCATGCTTTTTGCCGTTGATAATCATTGACTGTGTCATATGCTATTTTCCTATTATTGTCTCTAGTTCAATATTCAAGAATAAATAGCTGATTACCTTTATTACATAAAAGTAGAAGTGACAAATAGACAAAATATTACTAAAGCTATTTTTATCAAATACCAATCTATTTAGTCTTACTGGACAAGTAAAAAATAGAATCAGCCATGTGGTTTTAGGTTTTTAAACATACAGCATTATTAATGGCATTTGTTATTTTTACAAGCGTATTAATTACGTAAGAGAGAAATGACCTTTTTTTGATGAGTTTTTTATTTTATAGAATAATTGAGCTAGCAAGTGACATTTGTCAGGGAGTTTATCTACCAAAATGATAATCTCAAACTCGGTAGTAGCGTTGTTGGTACCTTGGTTAAATAGAACTTAACAAAGGATAAAAGTTACTATTTAAGTCAAGCAATTGGTTCTTTATTTTCTACGTAGTAACTCATGCAAGTTCTAACTACGTAATTAACTTTAATTTGGAGATTATTATGTCACTATTTAAACATCAGCCATTGTCCACAATGCCTCAGCTTCCTATTTTTTCTCAGTTATCTGATGAAATGAATCATTTTTTTGGACGTGATTTACCTCTGTTTGGTCGACAAGCAGACCTTTTGTCAAGTGAATGGCAACCTGCCATTGACATAGAGCAACGAGATAACCGTTATATGGTTAGGGCTGACATTCCCGGTGTTGACCCAAAAGACATCAAAGTATCTATGGAGAATGGAAGTTTGATCATTGAAGGTAAACGTGAAACAAAAGTGGAAGAAAATAAAAAAAATTATAGTCGTATTGAGAGAAGTTTTGGCAGCTTTTATCGTTGCATTGACTTACCTGATGCCTCGAATGAATCTAAAAAAATCGAAGCACATTGCAATAAGGGTGTACTCGAAATAATTGTGCCCAAAATGGGCGCAGCAGCTCACAAGAGAATAGAAATAAAAGTCGATTAATACAACGTGTAAGATTGAATCTATTAAACCCCGCTAAATAAATTTTTTAGTGGGGTTTTAACTGTTAATGACAGTAAATAGGATCAATATTAATGGCTTAAAAATGCATTGTTCAATACGGTATCAACATGCTCTGCTAAAACAAAATGCATTTTATTTTTTATAGATTGTGGTAAATCACTTAAATCTTTTTCATTACGTTTAGGTAAAATTACAGTTGTTAAACCTGCACGGTGTGCTGCTAAGATTTTGTCTTTAATACCACCAACAGGTAATACTAAACCACGTAACGTGATCTCTCCAGTCATACCCACTTTATTACATACGGGACGCTTTGTTAATAATGAGACGAGTACAGTAACCAAGGCAACACCCGCAGACGGCCCATCTTTTGGGATAGCGCCTGCAGGAATGTGCACATGAATATCGGTAGTTTCAAATGTACTACTTTCTATGCCTAAGACCGCTGTATTTGAACGTACATAACTTAATGCAGCCTCTACGGACTCTCGCATAACATCACCAAGCTGTCCTGTGATGCTCAGCCCTTTTTTACCCGGCATAGCACTTGCCTCAATAAATAAGATTTCTCCACCAACCGAGGTCACAGCAAGCCCTGTTGCTACACCAAATTGTTCTGTACGCTCTGCAATATCATAAGAAAAAGCCGGCTTGCCGATTAATTTTTCTAACATAGCACTAGTAACATGAAGTGATTTACCCTCATTTCTTGCTATTTTAATGACGAGTTTACGACAGATAGACCCTAAACGTCGATCAAGGCTTCTCACTCCGGCTTCTCGAGTATATTCTCGAATAATTCGAAATATTGCGTTCTTACTTATCATTAGCTCTGTGGGCTGCAAACTATTTTCTCGCAATTGTCTTGGTAATAAATAACGTTGGGCAATATGAAACTTTTCGTCATCGGTATAGCCAGATAAAGTGATGACCTCTAATCGGTCTCGTAAGGGGGTTGGAATTAAATCAAGTTGATTTGCGGTGGCAATGAACATCAATTGACTAAAATCAAAAGGGACTTCTAAATAGTGGTCACGAAACGCTTTATTTTGCTCTGGATCTAATACTTCTAACAAAGCCGCCGCCGAGTCTCCATGGCCACCAGCACCTACTTTATCTACCTCATCTAATAAAATAACAGGATTTTTAGTACCAACATCCCGTAAGGCTTTTATGAAACGCCCAGGCATTGCCCCTATGTAAGTCCGGCGGTGGCCACGAATTTCTGCTTCATCACGTATTCCGCCTAAACTTATTCGGCACAATTTACGCCCTAAGGCATGAGCTATTGAATGACCGAGTGAGGTTTTTCCAATACCAGGAGGCCCAACAAAACATAAGATAACACCTTCACGGTCCTGTCGTACTGTTAAGGGATCACCTTCATTATCTTTTTTTTTATTGGCTTTCCTTTGACGGCGAAGTTGTCGCACAGCTAAATACTCCAAAATTCTAACTTTGATCTTCTCTAAACCATAATGGTCTTCATCCAGTATTTCTTTTGCTTTTTTTATATCCAGTACATCTTCAGTTGTTTTTTGCCATGGTAATGCGATAAGCCAATCAAGATAGGTTAGCGTTAATCCTGACTCTGATGAGGTTTCTGGGATACGCTCCAAACGAGATAATTCTTGTTCAACCTGTTTATTTGCTTCAAGTGACATACCGCTTTCTTCAACTTTCTTTCTATATTCCTCTATTTTTATACTTTGGCCATTTTCTTCCCCTAGCTCTCGTTGAATCGCCTTCATTTGATGCCGTAAAATATATTCTCTTTGTACTTTTGCCATCTCGCCATGTGCTTCATTTTGTATTTTTTGACCTAATTCCAGTACGTCCATTTCATGCTTGACCAAATCAATCAATTTTAGCATTTTGGCTAGCACGTCAGGCTGTGCAAGAATTTCCTGGGCATCTTTTACCTTTAACCTCATACTCGAACTGATCAAATAGGTTAGCTGCCGGTAATTTTCAGTTTGTGTCATTGAATTGACAAGTCTGTCGGGTAAGTATGGGAGAATTGCTGTTAGTTTAGTGAATAATTTCAATAAATTTATACGGACGGCTTCTGCCTCTATGTCATTTTCTTCTGGTTCAATATCATCAATTCTTTTTATTATAGCTTTTAAATAAGGTTGTTCTTTTGACCAATGCTCGACAGAACATTTTTCTAATCCTTGTAATAACACATTCATATTGCCGTTTTCTCCAGCTGACGTTCTAATTATCTGGGCAATACAGCCAATAGAAAAAAGATCATCAGGACCAGGCTGATCAATCTTTTGGTCTTTATAAGCAACAATAGTCAGCAATTTATTGCTTGAAAAAACGTCTTTCAAAAGCTGAAGTGATCTGTTTTGACTGACAGAGATTGATATTACGCTATAAGGAAAAAGTACAACATTACGTAATGGTAATACAGGTAACTCATTAGGGATTGACAGCAAATCTTTATCAGCTTGACTAACTATTATTGGTTCAAGCCTATTTTGGTCATCGATTTTTATATCCGACATAGTCATTCCTTTGTGTTTTTATGATCTATAAATAAATCAAAATGTGAATGCTCGTTATATAAAATAAAGTATTTAACCTAAAAAGTGGGTTCTTCTAAATACCACTTCATAGGTTGTTAGTTATATTTATGTTTTTTAAATGTAATTTTCTATTGTTTGTACTATATTTTCAGCTAACTAATAGACACTCATTTTAGGTGAAGTAATTAAAAGTCTCACTGACATTTATCAGTTTATGGACTTGTTTCGTTCGTAAAATAACCAGTAAAGGAAGTGTTAAATTAGTAGACCAAAATATATTTTATATAGTTGGGCTTATAACGTGATGGCTATTATTATTTACACAAACGTTGAGGGGTGGGAAATATTTGATGAATAAACTTAAGATCAGCACAATATTTATTGTTGATGATCATGAATTGGTTCGTCAAGGCCTTCGGCAATTAATAGACAGCGAAGTCGATATGCAATTAATTGGTGAAGCAAGTAATGTTGCTGAGGCTTTGAATATGAGGCTTTCATTAAGCCCTGACGTCGCTATTGTTGATCTATCATTGCCAGACGGTAACGGACTGGATTTAATTAAAAAATTGCATAGCTGGAAAGCTAGCATGAAGATTATTGCTTTATCAATGCATGATGATGAATTGTATGCAGAAAGAGCTATCAATAATGGTGCTTCAGGTTATATCAATAAACAAGATTCGGTTCAAAAATTATTAGTCGGTATTAGACAGGTAATAGACGATAAGATATTTGTAAAACCAAAGATTGCCAAGCGCCTGCAGCAATGTCAGTCAAATCATGTAACATGCGAACAGAAGGATACTCTGATAAAGCTGACCGACCGCGAATTACAAGTGTTTGATTATATAGGTAAAGGGCTGAAAACAAAAGAAATTGCCAGTCAATTAAATTTAAGTATTAAAACGATTGAAACTCATCGACGCCACCTAAAAGACAAACTCTCATTAACTTCAGGTACGCAGCTAGTTAGAGCAGCGATAATGAGGATGCTAGAAATCGAATAAGATCATTACAAGTCAATGGCTTGTGCTTTTTTTTGATATGTAAAATGCTCGCGTAAGTCATTGCTGTTTTTTTCGTTACTATTGTTACTGTTGTGGCCATTTTTTTAATGGACTCTATGCTCCAAGGTTTATATAGACTCGGAGTGCCTCCGTTTATAGGCCTTAGTATTATATTTTGTATTGTATTTGGTAACCTAATAAATATTCCATTAAAACGAGTTAAATCGGTTCAAAAGTCCCCATAGATTTACCACCTTTATCTGGCCTTAATTGGTGGTTTACCCGTCAGATTTTTCACAAAAACGAAATAATTATTGCTGTTAATTTTGGTGGATGTCTTGTGCCATTAGCACTGACCATTTATCAGTTAGTTAGTTAGTTAGTTAGTTAGTTAGTTAGTTTATTCAGTAATAATATTGATAACAGTCCTTGTGATAATCATTAATATGATTATTTGTCATCGTTTATCTCAACTAAAGGAAGGGATGGGGATCTTACTCCCCACCTTTGTGCCAGCGATGATGGCTGCACTTTTGGGTTTAATACTCGCATTAGGAAACCCTGCAGCGGTGGCATTTTTTTAGGTATTTTAGGACCGCTGAGCAGCGCAGATTTATTACGGTTAAATCAGATCATCCTATTAGGCTTGGGTTCAGCTAGTATTGGCGGGACAGGTACATTTGATGGCATTGTTATTTCGGGTTTTATGGCACTGTTGTTGTCTTGATTTCACCTTGCACCTAATTAATAGCAACGTATCAAGTTTTCTGAGAACTGACATTAGTCAGCTAAAGTTATAGAACTCAGGAATTTTAGCTAAAATGTTAAATGCTAAGCGAACCCAATTGCTACTATTAATAAAAGAGTGAGTATATTCAAGACAATTGACGGTACAGCTAACTTCAGTGGCTAATAAGGATGCTGGGGATAGATCAATTCAAGAAAGAGGCTTTACTATGAAAATACAACATATTCTTGTGATAATGGACCCTACGATTGATGAGCAACCCGCATTGTTTAGAGCCATTGAAATAGCTAAAAAATTTGATGCCAGCATAGAGCTTTTTTTGGTGGTTCACCATAGTGCTCTTGCGCCTAAATGGTTTAATCAAGAACATCCGCAAGAACAAATAATTAATCATTATTTGAAAACAAAACAACGTTGGCTTGATACTTATCTTTCCCAAGTTACCCAAGAGAATATATCTGTGAGCTCAGAGGTTCGGTGGCATAAACCTCTATATGCTGAAATTCTTAAAAAAATATCAGAATGTCATGCTGATATGGTAATAAAATCCACTCATCAACATCCAGCGCTTGAGCGATTACTTTTCACCCCTAATGATTGGCAATTACTCAAATCTTGCCCTGTACCTTTGCTGCTTACAAAATATCCCTCTAATAGTGCATATAAAAATGTGATGGCTGCAGTCGATTTAAAAAAGGTAGAAGACGAACGCACCAATTTAGATAAGGTTATTCTTGATAACACTGCAATGATCTCAGAATATTTTAATGCGATTGTCCATATTACCCATGCTTATGATCCGATTGGTCATGAATTATGGCCAACGATGGATAGTGGTATTTTTGGTATTGATATGTCGACATATAATTATCAACTATATCAAGATCAACAACATGAATATCACAAGAATGAATTTACCCATTTAGTAGACCATTATGGATTTGAGGATAAAAATAGCCACTTAGTCCATGGAATAGCCTCTTCTCAACTGATTGACCTTGTTAACGATGAAGATATTGATCTGTTAGTTATGGGAGTAAGAATCCATTCAGGCTTTGTTGGTACAACGGCGGAGAAAATTTTAGATGAGGTTAACTGTGATATCTTAGCGATTAAAGCCACATAGGTTCAAACACGTAAACATGAATGTTGTTAATTAGGGCTATCAATAAGTACCTTGAAGAGCTTAAAGTTATTAATAGGTAAGGATTATTTTGTGCAAATGAGAACTCTTCTGCAGATAAAAAAAATATTTCTGAAAAAGGTGAAACTGATAATCTGCTATTTACAGTCAAAGACCAAATTAAGGCCTTAAATTGATATAGTCATCAAGATAACAAGGTATATCAATTTTAGTAAATCCCCTAATTTTACCAACCAGACTCAGGACACCTTGTTGTTTAGATAATCACATAGCTTTATCTTAATTTTTAGCTAATGTTTGTAGGTGTTGGGTATCAACAATCGTTATATGTCGCCTATCCAGTTTTACATAGCCTTTTTTTCTCATACTTGTGAGTGTGCGACTAACTGTTTCGGAGGCAAGTCCTAAGTAATTACCAATATCATCACGAGACATGCTCAAGTCAAACTCAGTATCAGAGCAGCCAAGCATTTTATGGTTTTCAGATACTTTAAGGAGAAATGACGCTATTCGAGTATTTGCATTTTTTTTTCCTAACATATGAATATTAAAATTCTTTTGTTTGAATTTATTCATGGCAAATTCAATTAACCAAGAGGGTATCAGTTGTTCAAACACTTCTTTTAATTTATGTATTGGTAATGCACAAACTGAAGAGGTTTCTAGGGATATGGCAGAAGACATATTTTGAGTAAAAGGTAATCCATCCAGTCCTAAAATATCTCCGGGGCCATGAAAATTTAAAATTTGTTCTTGCCCGGATTGGTTGGTTATAAAAGTTTTAATCGAGCCTGATTTTACAACATACAAGTTTTCTAATTTATCACCTTCACGAAATATGTGTTCATTGACTCGAACTAATTGAGAAGCAATAATTTTCAAACTAGAAGTACTTTTTTTTAGTTTAAACGCTATACAGTCTTTTTGTCTTACACACATGCTGCAAGAATCCACTGAGTTATCAGTATTGCTGGTGGTTTTAAACATAATATCCCTTTTATTATCGAAAACCGTGATCTTAGAAATAAGATTGACGCCTACTTTTAAGTATAGTTAGTATATTTTTTATACGAATATCACACAAATACGCATGCACTATATTTATAAATAAGCATGCGCTATATTTATAAATAAGTGCATAGGGTGAAACCTGATATTGGTATCAGTTCTTCGTGCAATTAATATTACTCTGGAAAGGTTTAAGGGATTGGTTGATTGCTATTATTATTTTTTAGTCAGCTTATGTTGTTTAGCATTAAGGGGTGTGAGTATCTTATTTAGGGTCAAGTATATAAAAATGTATTGGCTATATGTCAGTGTTCAAGATTATTATTTTTAATTAAACGGGAGCTGAAAAAATACTAGCGATATACTAATATAAACTTTTTGCTAATGAAAACGTCGTACTTGCGGCAGTATTGGGCGCATTTATACTAAAGTGTTCGGCGGATCACTTATCCAGTTATGTTGTTTCAGCCGATGCATTAAAGGATAAGGGTGTTGGCACAATTATTTGCTTATTGGTTTACTTAGCAATTGATTCATTCCATACTTTTCAGAATAAACCTATTCTTGAAACATCCACATTTAAACCCTCCATGGTTAAATTTATACCTTATAGGCCACTATTTATCTGAACTTACGAGATTTAAATTATTGTAAAGTGATTAACTTATTCTACAATTAAAGTAACATTATACTTAGTCTTAATTATACCAATAGTAGGATAAAGCCAATAATTACCTATGATGTTTTCTCGTCACCTCCATTAAAGACTTTGTAATCTTCTGAGTTATTTATTAGGTTGTAAAGCACCTGCGATTACTTCTTTGTCACTTTATATGGGCTAGTCACGTTTGTACAAAGATTCAATTGAGCTTGACGCTATTGAATTCGCATTTATCATATAGCCTGCTAATGCACCCGAAGCATCGTCTGGTAATTCAAGTTTTTCTACAGAAATCGCATGTAATGTAAAGCGATAATGATGTATCCCATGTCCTAAAGGTGGGCAAGCACCACCAAAACCTCGGCTGCCGTAATCATTTTTTATTTGTGAACTACCCATTGGGCTAGCAGTCGATTTTGTATTTCCAGCACCAGTAGGTATTTCCAATACATTTATTGGTATATTAATAACTTGCCAATGCCACCAACCACTGCCTGTTGGTGCGTCAGGGTCATAAGCCGTAATAGCAAAGCTTTTTGTCCCTTTGGGCACATTAGACCATTTAAGGTGTGGAGATAAATCACCACCTGAACAACCAAAGCCATTGTATTCATGTGCTTTAGCCATCAATTTTCCTTGTGCAATGTCATTACTTGATAATGTCAGAGAGTCTGCGGATGCTGAGATACTCAGTAATAAAACCGAGAGAAGTTTGAAGGTATGACGCATAGTTATCCTAATTAGCTGTTGTTAGTAGATGACTTATATTACTAATTTTTTCTAAAAAATGTAGTACTAAAACAATCAGAATTTTGCCTTAACCGTATGTGTTAGTTTTTTGACGTTCAGAGGCCGTTAAACCGAAGCGTATCTTAAAACGCTCAGTAAATCGTGATTGTTAGCGACATTTATCTGTGAGCTCCCTAGTAGAGATAAAATTTCTGTATTGCCTAAATGACATAATAGCAAAAGGCTCTCTCTTTTTCGTAAATACCACCGTTGTTTTGGTGCCCATAGGGAAATTTAATATATTCAACGTTGTTTGGCGTCTTACCTGACATGGCAAAATTTTTACTAAGTTATCGATCAAACAATAGACGTATTTTTTGATAAAAATTATGACAACAATTTAATATTAACGTTGAGAATGTGAAAGTTAGTGAAGTTGTTATTAGGGTTGATGGCTGACGTGATAAAAAAAAGTACAGTAACTAGACAGTAGGTTCGATCTTTAGATCAAATTAATTCGTTTTGGACAATGTTGAGAAGATGAACTAGCAATGCAATCAGGATCAATTCCTCCCATATAAATAAAGATTCACGAATATATACACTAACAATAATCAAAATTTCTGATTATTGTCATGAATTCCTGAAGGCTTTGATTTTAAAGGGGAGATAAAACGAGTATAAATATTCAATCTATTCCATTAAAAAATAGACTGTATTGGACGTGATTGGCTAAATTACTCTATAAAGATGAACATTCTTTTATTACCTAGATACATTGTTATTTTTCAGTGTGCTCAGAAGTGGTTAGCTCACCTATATTCAGTACGGGTGCTGCATCGATATTAGAGGCACCCATCATATGAGCTATATGCTCGACACTTGCTAAAAGTTGATATTGCTCCCACTGTTTTAGTGCACTAAATTTTTCAACAAAATTATCTTCAATAGGTTGAGGTGCATTCAAAAGGGCATTCATACCATCATCGGTTAGGTATAAGGCAACTCGTCGACGGTCACTATCACTTCGCACACGTTTGATAAAATGCTTGGCCTCTAACCGATCAAGGATACTGGTAACAGTCGCCTGACTTAAGTGGATATTAGTGGCAACATTTTTAGCAGTGATACCTTTTAGATGTCCTATTTCTTGCATGATAAGCAATTGAGGCCCTGTGATTCCGGCTACTTTGCTTAATTTTTTTGACCGTAAATCAATTGCGCGAATAATTTTACGTATTGAAACAAACAATTCTTCATATTTTTCCATCGGCAACTTTCTTATATATTAATTACTTATGTTTGGAAGACAAAGTCTATCTGGGAATAAGTGAAAAAACTAGCTGTTTTTCCAAGTAACCTTATTACAACATAGTACATTGGCTCTATATCGCTATTATAAGCTAAAACTTGACCTTTTACATTTTTATCGTTAGTATACGTATGATTAGTGGACTAACTATAAGTGCTAGGAGGCAAAAAATGAGTGTTATACGTGAAAATTCAAAATCCGATGGTAAATCCAGCAGTTTGTCGGAATCTCTATGTTTTTGGGCTTTTATGGGTAGCTGTTATATCCTCGCTTACTTTTTTAAACGTAAATCCAAACAGAAAAATAACATAGACAAAAAATAATAAATTTACTCAGCACGAGTAGCCCTCTTTATAATAATTAGTATTGTATACATATTTTGAGTTGTTCAACTCTTTATCTGATGTATAGACAGCATTTTTTACTGATTCTAATTGAGTTTTTAGTAGGAAATGTCAACTAATAAGCATGTGACCATTTAAATGTTTGTCAATGTTATTACTTAGTAGAACCTCATCTTAGTAACGAACAAACATTAGATTTATTAATCAAAAAACGAAGTAGGAAAGTCATCAAGCCTAGATTTTTTGCTCGGTGTCGTAAAATTACTGAACAGTGAAAATTTAATTAAATATTTTTATATTAACCAAGGAGTTAAAGTGAATTTTGAAAATTGGCAGAGAATAGTAATTAAAGTAGGTAGTGCATTAATCGCCCCTACAAAGAATGGCTGTAGCAGCCTGTATTTACTCAGTATCGCAAATTTTATCGTGCAATGTCGGCTCTCAGGTATACAAGTTGTTCTAGTTTCTTCAGGTTCCATAGCCGCGGGCGCTCACTTGTTTAATAACAACAAGGCCGACAGTATAGTCATTAAAAAGGCAATGGCCGCTGCAGGACAATCTGAAATGATGGCGACTTGGGATAAATTATTTGATTTCCCTTCTGCACAGTTATTATTAACCCATGCAGATTTACGTAACCGAGTGCGCTATGAAAGCATCAGAGACACTATCGATATGCTATTGGATAATGATATTTTACCCATCATAAACGAAAATGATGCAGTTACCACAGACAAGCTTAAAGTGGGTGATAATGACAACCTCTCTGCAATGGTAGCGACAGCAGCAAATGCAGATGCATTAATTATTTGTTCTGATATCGATGGGTTATTTGAAGAAAATCCAGAACTAAACGCAAATGCTGAGTTAGTGTCAGAAGTTTACCAGATCAATGATGAAATTTATGCCATGGCAGGAGATACAACAAGTGATGTTGGTACCGGCGGTATGAAAACTAAAATTCAAGCAGCTGAAAAAGCGGTATCTCATGGTATTGATACCTATATTGTCAATGGTTTTAAAGAGCAAAGCTTTCACACCTTATTAACGGGTGGTAATCCTGGCACGCACTTTTTTCCACATAAAGATCCTATGCTCGATGGCGTGCATTGGATGCGCCATACCACCCGAGCCCAAGGTGAACTTATTGTCGGTAATCAATATGAGATTTCTTCAAACGAAGCGGCTGATTTATTGGTTGCAGACGACCTAGTTAGAGTCAACGGAGATTTTGCTTCAGGCGACATTGTGCTTTTGAGAAAAAACAATGGTGATAAACTCGCTAAAGTCAAAACCAATTACAGTAGCTGTCTACTTAACTTTGTCGCAGACAGCGACAATCAAGATTTTTCTGAAGAATTAGATAAAACGCAAGAACCAATTATTTCAAAACAGTATATTGCGTTAATGGAGTCCGAATGAATTTAATAACAAATATTGCTCGTAGCGCTGCTAAAGCGGCCAAGATAATGGCAATTCAACCTACTGAAACTAAATTGCAACTACTGAATGATATGGCTAGTTCGCTTCGTGATAGTAAAGCACAAATTTTTAAGGCCAATAGTCTTGATATTGATTTTGCTGAAAAAAATGGCTTAGGCGATTCGATGATTGATCGTTTGAAATTAAACGACGAACGAATAGAAGATATGGCGGTTGGTTTAGAGACGGTTGCTCATCTACCGGATGTTGTCGGTACGATTAGGGAAGATAACATCAGACCTAATGGACTTAAAATAAGCAAAATGCGTATACCTTTAGGTGTTATTTGCATGATTTTTGAAGCGCGACCTAATGTAACCGCTGATGCCGCCGGCTTATGTATTAAATCCGGCAACGCAGTGATATTAAGGGGGGGCAAAGAAGCATTAAATAGTAGTTTAGCTATAGCGGAAGTATTACAAAATGTTTTAGAAGCCTATAAGCTACCTAAAGAAATAATTACCGTTATTTCTGATCCCGATAGAGAATTAATGAAGTCGTTATTGACACAAAAAGACTATATTGATCTTGTTATTCCTCGGGGTGGTGCTGGCTTGATAAACTTTGTGACTGAAAACAGTCAAATTCCAGTTATTCAACACTATAAGGGGGTTTGTCACTTATTTGTTGATAGAGCAGCAGATCTTAACAAAGCATTGGAAATACTCTCAAATGGCAAAACTCAGCGTACTGGCGTATGTAATGCGTTAGAAGGTTTACTTGTCCACAAAGATATTGCTGAGGTGTTTTTACCTATGGTGGCTGATCGATTTATAGATAAAGGCGTCATTGTTAACGGTTGTAGTGCTAGTGTTCCATACTTTGAAAACAGTAAACAGTTAGAGTTACACCAATATGGTGAGGAATATTTAAGCCTAGAAATAGCCATTCGTGTCGTTGATGACTTTGGTCAGGCTGTTGAGCATATTGATCAGTTTGGTAGTCATCATACTGAAGTGATATGTACGG
>Ga0307488_10002514_pt1 | contig 15482 bp, 12 predicted proteins | sample SB02metaG_FD_202248 | JGI IMG/M metagenome (GOLD analysis project Ga0307488, IMG submission 202248) | Sea-ice brine microbial communities from Beaufort Sea near Barrow, Alaska, United States - SB 0.2 | ecosystem: Environmental > Aquatic > Marine > Coastal | place: USA: Alaska | collected... | reverse complement strand
GGCTCTATTTGTTCTTTCATAGCCTTCCTTAAATTAGGTAGCTGTATGAACGTGCCTGTAACGTCTTCTATAATGAAGTTTCGTTCTAACTCTTCTTTCAGTTCTTGGAAACCCCACTCATAAATATGATCTTCAGGTAGCTTATCATTTGACCCGTCATGGTTAGGTGTAGAGATATACGCTAATGCATTCGGTCGCATCGTTCTAGCGGCATCGTCTAACCAAGGTCCAACAAACTCTCTATTCATGTGTTCAATAACTTCAGTAGACCAGAAAAAGTCTATACTTTCGTCAGCTAACTCATGGAAAATATTGAGTGGTTTATTGTGCTGATCCATCTGAGGAACAGTTACATCAACGATTTTCAGTCTGCCATTAAAGTTCTTAAACCATGTAGAGTCTACTAGAGGCTCTCCGCCATTAGACCAATAAGGGTTTTCTACTTCACACGCAGGATCAATATCTGTTCCGTAATACGATCGGATAATATCCGTTTTCTTAACTACGTATGCTTTATACAAGTTCCTAAGTGCCCAACACTCTCCGCAACCCATCTCAAACGTATCTAATGGTCGGTCTAGGTTCTTAGCTTCACTAATACATAAGGAGGAGATTTTATCGAATCGGCTCATATGCGCGAGTTCATCGGGTCTCCAGTTCCCTAAGACTCCTGCCGAAGCAAGATCCATTCGGGTGTTTTTACTGTCGTTTTCATTAACGGTTAACTTCTTTCTTATAGATGACATTGGCTTACCTCCCACCAACTTGGTTTAGTTCTACCCTTTTCCCATTTAGCGTAATGCTTTTCATTAATAACATAATTACGATAAGCGAAAATAGAGTCCTCGTTTCTGTACTCTTCTGGCATTGCTTGTGCTACTTCTGTCCTGAAACCTATTGGGATCTTCTTCGGCATATCGTATAACGCTTCAGAGAATTTCTGTAAACTTGCATGAGTTCGTTTATATCGGTAGGTGTATTCGTAACCTAAGGCTATGAAATGTCGATAAAGCCATGCGTAGTTTCCGCTACACTCTCTAACCCAGCGACTACATGGGTGGTTCATGTGGGCTTTCTTATAAAACCCTGCCTCATCAGCGTGCTCGTCTCCATCGATTACACGATGTGCGGTACACAACATTTGGGCAGATTCTAAAGGCATTTTAACCAACATCTTGTCAGGTTGCGCTCTGGCCGCTTCTACTGGGTCTTCACTAAAATAAAATATGTTCATACTTTCTCCTTTCTGGTTACGTTTCGGTTAGGGCTTTATTTAGCTTTTTTAATATACTTTACTTTTATATACAAAGTAAAGAACTTTTATATCTGGTAGTGGCGGGGCGTTTTAGGCTCAATTAGATATAGGTTCTCTTTTGTTCTAGTTATCGCCACGTAGAATACCCTGTTCTCGTCATCGGGATTCTGCTGGTAGTTTTTGTAGACTCGGGTTGTTATGTCCGTTAGTAACACTACGTTGGTAGCTTCCCCTCCTTTAGCGGCATGGATAGTCGACAAGCGTATTCTCGGTTGCTTGGTTATCTTCTCTCCCCTACGCAACATCGCTCTGATGTAACTAATGTCACTGGGGGTTAATAAAGTGAAAACGTCATACCACGCTCCATCAGGCAAGTCCGGAAAATGACTTTTCAAGTCTTGATACTGAAGAATCGAGTTTGAATCTAACATATCTAACTTCTTAGGTTTATCAACCTTTATGAATTTAAGTATGTTAGCGCACTCGGTTACACTTACTGTCTCGCCCTTCCCTAACCGTTCCCAATAGATAACCGCTTTCACTTTAGCTTCTGATATACTCGGTCTACCCTTTACTTCGAAAAACCATCCCTCGCTTCTACAGTAAGCATCTATGTCGTCTAATAAATAGTTAGTCCGTGCTAGAACTAACCAGTCTCCTTTCTCCATGTCTATCAATTCTATATTAGGTTCCCATCGAACAACCCCCTCGTCTTTTCGGGGCGTCCACTCCTTATGAATCCTAGACTGAACCTGTCCTATGCACCGTCTAGCTAGTGCGTGGACGGCAGACGGGACGCGGTACGACTGTTTTAAAATCATAGCGTTTTTAGAATTGTTGATTAGATAGTCTACGTCTGCCCCTGCCCATTTGTAGATAGCTTGATCATCATCACCCGCTACATAGATCTTCTTGGCTTTTCCTGCGACTTTCCGAACCACCGCCCACTGTAAAGGCGACAAGTCTTGAGCTTCGTCTACAAACATAACGTCTAGTTCAGGAACAGTTCCGCCCACTAAAAACTTGTGGAGCATATCCGTATAGTCTACTAGCAGTCTATCCTGCTTGAACAACTCTAAGCCTTTCGCGAATCGCTCCAACTCAAACCAACCTACTGCATCTTCTACTTCGTGCCATTGTTTTTTCAACGGTATGTTTCGTACTCTAGCAAGATTCTCGATGAACGCTAACCGATCATCATGAGTCATGCCGAAGATATGGCCTTCTTCTGATGTCGTTCTTCCGGTTAACCGTAGGTTCATCTTTTCATTGAGGTCTTTTATGTCGGTGTGACTGACCACGCTTTCTCTAGTTAAACCTAGTTGCCGGAACGCTAATGAATGTAGTGTTCGGAAGAAGGGTAAGTCCCGCTCATTGATATTGAACTTTTCTACCGCCCGTTGTTTACCCTCAGTTACCGCTTTCTTAGTGAAAGTAAAAAACCCTATGCTCTCCGGTTGTGTCCCCGCTGTTAATTCATCCTCGATAAGACTGAGTAACGTAGTTGTTTTTCCTGTTCCAGGAGGTCCAAGAATCACCTGTGTATGTGCCGGAAGGGTCATAGGCCACTCCTGAATGTTAGACTAACTCGCCTTTTTGTTCCAAACCCTATCGGAGGGATCGAGTGAGTACTAGTCATTTGAGACCTGCCATCGAACATATAAACGTCCCCGTCCTCTAACATATGTGTGGAGGTTCCCCTTGAAAAAGTTGAAGTATCCACTAATTCGCTAGTGTTGCTTTCTTTCTTAATCTCGGAGCGGTACTGTGTCCATTCTAAAAATCGAGTACCCCCAAAGGAAACGCCTAAAACAATGTCGTCGAGCGTAGGTACTGTATCCGAGTGGTGAGGGACATGGTCGTCACCCGTTTCATACAGGCCGCACAAACAAAAAGTAAAATCAACCTTTTTATTCAATACAGACTCGGCCCAAGCCTCAGCTTTGTCTTTAACAAGTTTAACAGCTCGCGGCCATGGGTCAGGCTTGTACAACTTCCCTGCGTAATTAAACTCAGAAACCCCATAGCCCTTTGTCGGCCTACCGTAAACTGTCCTATTGACATACTCGCGTACAGTAGGTTGATCCCACTCTGTGATGTATGGATTATCTCCTTTGAATACATTTTTAGCGAAAGTTTTCATAATAAATTATCGTTAAAGTCAGGTAAGTTATGTGACTCTGTTTGTGCTTTAAACTCTTCAATAAACCAAACGTTAACCCCCTTTCCTTTTATGTTAAAGAAATGAGGCTCTCCGTCTAACTGTTTTAACTTAGACGTTAACCTGTTACGTTGGTACTCTTTGAAGTTATTTCGGTGGAGGTAGTCCATCAAATCTAAGAGCCTGAAATAAGTCCTGCCTCTTTCTGTCCAAGGCTTGTGTAGAAGTAACTCATCTCGTTCTCTAGCGGGTCTTTCCGTACAGAAAGCCTCTAGCAACTCCATGAAGTGTCCTTCAGTAGAACTTTCTTTAGGAACCTCTACAATTGTTATCGCATCCAACAACTGCTGTATAATCTGATTCCAAACATTCTCCTTCACCTTAGGGGGGATCTTATTTAAAGCGTCCATACATTTACGCTGAAATCTATTTTGGTTTAATAGATCATCGGTCTCTAACTCTAATCGACCTCCCTCAACATCCAGGAACCATATCGGGGGATCACTATCCTGTTTGGTGAGGTTACTGAACAACGGTGTTCCGCCATTAGCACCTATACCAAACTTACGAGTCCGACACAAGGGGCTGTTACAGTGACTTGAGATGGGTTGGTCATTACACTTATAAAAGTAGTCTTTCCTTTGCAACTGTTTAGCAACTGTCAGAACTTCTTGCGCTCCTAACGGGGGTTGCATAAACTTCATGTTTACATCTTCTAACCGCTTCTCCCAATCGTCTGCGAATTTCTTTCGTAGGAATACGCCTACACTAAACAGACCTGAGTTTCGTGATCCTTTAGGAAAGCCCTGCACGACTAAATGCTGTATACATGGCGGTGCTTGATCTAACCACTCTAACCCCTCGTTTAAAGGACTAGCTTCTAGCTTCTCTAGTTCACTAGGAGTTAACTCTATTTCTTTCGCATACTCTAGGAATTCGTTAGGAGTTAACGCATTTCCCTTCGTGCTATATGCGTATCGGGTGGAGTTTTCTCCCCCAAAATACGGCATATTTAAGGTGCTTCCTCGGTCTCCTCTATCCAATAAAAGCTTTGTTTGTTTTGGGAATATCTCCACTTGTCCGTAGCCAATTGCAGCAGCAACTTGTCTTAATTTTCTCTGCAATATATTCGCGGCTACAGGTTCAGTCAAGAACATATAGATGTGTGCTCCACCGCTTTTACTGCGACAAAGAACTAATGGTAACTTCTGCTTTGCTATTTTTATCGCTAAATCTTTTAAATCTAGCTGATACTCATCAACGTCAATGGCTCCCCAAACACAAGTATTATGTTCGTCTATGGGGACAATACCTACGCTCTGACGACCCGACAAGTGACCGTCCCATAACTTCAGAAGGTCTGTATCAGACAACTCCTTTGATATAGTAATGTTTTTGCCACTTGCCTTGCCATCTTCCCTAGTTTCATTGTTAGCCGTGAAAGTACCATACGCTTGACGCAGTCCTGCATAGCGTTCAGCAAACTCCTCTGCTAACGACATACAATATCTCCTGTTTAGATAGTGTCGTTAACAACATCGTTTTGATGCTCTTGCTTAACTTCAACTTCACCCGTTCGAGCCGCAGACATAAACTCTTTCGCCATCATAGCTGTTGGCATCTGAGTTGGACCTTCTTGGCTAATGGTATAAGCGTTCCAGCTACCCTTATCGTTCGACTGAGTAGTAGACGAAAGATTATAGGTGTACGCAAACATCGGAGCCTCTACCGAAACACCCTTAGAGTTCTGTACTCTAGCCATTCGTAGCATGGTAAGCCACTTCCTAGAAACACCTAACTGTGTAGACGTGAACGCAAGAACTGCTTGTTGAGCTGTTCCGTCTTTAACAACTAAGACAAAGAACTGAGCTGTTTCTACAATCTCATTGCCTTCTGCGGTGTAGTATCTACGGTCATTGGGGTTCCTAGTACAGCTAGATAGAATAGAGATGTCGTGACCTGCATTAACCAGACCGCCCCCCTTCTCTCTAGGGATCCACTCAATATACTTCTTACTATACGCGCAAGGAACGATGGAAATACCTTTCTCACCATCGTAAGCCTCTCCAGTAACGGTGTTAAATAAGTCTCCCGCACTCGCTCCGGCCACATAGCTTCCATGTTGTTTTTGTAGCTGTGGTGACATTGGCTGTAGGACACGTATAAAGGGGATTGCAAAATCCTCTGTCGTTGTTTCCTCTAACCCAGTACCGCCCGATAATAACGTATCGTCAAACATAGTCATTTCTGTAGCTGTCGCTTCTGCCACTTCATTTTTGTTATCTGCCATGGTATTAATCCTTTTTAATAGTTGCTTTAGTGCCAATATAAATGCCGAAAGGCTCGCTTGGTATGTCTATTCCCGCTCCGAGTTGCTCTTTAATAAAAGCTTTTAGGGTGCTAGGGTGAACGCTTTGACGTACCTCAGGAGATAGTCCTCTCGCCTGTAACGCGGAAACAGTTTGATCGACTACTTCGATCTCTTCACGTCCGAACTTTAAAAGAACCTCGTTCTTTATCAGTCCTTCATGACCGTTAGACGTTAACCATTCATAAGCTTTTTCTTGGTTAGCCTTAGAGATGTGAGCGTTATAAAACGAAGCAATAGAGATCTTCTCTCCAGTGGTCAGCGTTATTTGGGTAAGCCCTGCTGATTGCATCGCATCGGGAAGCTCGTTCTCCGAAGTCAAACGAAGTTCTTCTTTTTTAGCCTTTAAACCTTCTTCTAACGCTATAACTTCTGTAGCGAGTTTTAACTGTTTATTAGCTAAGTTTGAAACTATAGAGAGTTCTCCATCGGTTGCCTCGTTTGTCCATTTCTGAACGTCAGTTGCACCTACTAAGTCCTCAAAGGTTGGTGTGTTCTCATTCATCTATTTCTCCTTTCTGGTGGATGTTAATATCTACGGGATAATACAAACGTTCCTGCCTATCCCACTTTAGGATACCGTACTTCCCGTTATTTATAAATGCAGCGATAGAACACGCTACTCCGATTGCGGCAGGATCGCCGATTAATAGTAAGTAATCGCCATCTTTAAAATCATGTAGGATAGTTTTCATCCTACGTACTGATGGTGATGCACTTAACATGATCTGGGCGTTCGCAGGCAATAGCACTTTAAACTCTCCGAACTGTCTGGCAGATGCGAGATTACGCCCTTGAACTTCTTGCACAACATAAACTGTCACTTTTTTCTCCTTTCTATTAGTTAGGTTTTACATAATATATAGCAATATAGGCAAAGTAAAGTTATTACCGATATGTAGTTTTAAAAATTAAATCTTTTTTGTGAAAAACTTTTCGATAACCTCTAATATCACTAATAAACTAATATTGATTTTAATGAAACGTAGGTTTTTAGAGACTTTAAGATTATTAGATTTCAGTGCTTCACTATTACTAATGGAGTAATTCTATTAGAGGGCATAAGGAAAGTATTCGTTTGGTCTTTAATTTATATAGTTTTGTAATATATAATGGGGATTAGAAATAAGAAATCAGAAAGGTTACATATGAAATATAAATTTAAAACAAAGCCATACGAGCATCAGTTACTAGCCTTAACTAAGTCTTGGAATAAAAAAGAATACGCTTATTTTATGGAGATGGGGACGGGCAAGTCTAAAGTTCTTATAGATAACATCTCGTTACTCTACGATAAAGGAGGGATCAATGCTGCGGTCATTGTAGCCCCCAAAGGCGTGTACCGGAACTGGTCAGAAAAAGAAATACCCGCGCATATGCCCGACCACATAGAAAAACATATTGCGGTATGGACACCATCGCCTAACGTAAAACAAAAAAGAGAACTAACGAAACTGTTTGAAGCAAGGCATGATCTAAAAATATTGATCATTAATGTAGAAGCCTTCAGTACCAAAAGAGGAGTAGCGTTTGTTGAAAAGTTTATACTATCGCACAACGTGTTGATAGCTGTTGATGAATCTACTACGATTAAAAACCCCAAGGCCGAACGAACTAAGAGTTTATTGAAGTTAGCTGTTAACAGTAAGTACCGAAGAATCTTAACAGGGTTCCCCGTTACTCAGTCTCCGCTTGATCTCTACAGTCAAAGCACTTTCCTATCTCCCGACCTACTGGGGTATACCTCGTTCTATTCTTTTCAGAACCGATATGCACAACTTGTAAATAGAAAAATGGGGGCGAGAACGTTCAGACAAGTGGTAGGTTATCAGAACCTTGAAGAACTAACCACCAATGTTGGTACGTTTTCCTACAGGGTATTAAAGAAAGAATGTTTAGACCTTCCTGATAAAGTATACCAAAGACGAGAGGTGGAGCTGACAACAGAACAAAAGAAAGTTTATAAAGAACTTCAAGACTACGCTATGGCTGAACTAGACTCTCATGACTCAGTAAGCGTTACTTCAGTTCTCACTCAGATATTAAGACTACACCAAGTAGTGTGCGGGTTTGTTAAAAACGATGAGGGAGTTGAGGTCGAAGTTAAAAGTAATCGTTTAGATGAACTAATAAACATACTAGAAGAAGTGCAGGGTAAAACAATCATATGGGCTAATTATCAATATGATATAAAAAGAATACTAAAGACATTACATAACATAACAGGGGTCGACAGCGTTGCTACCTACTACGGAGAAACACCCGACGAAGAGCGTCAGGAAATAATAAGAAGATTCCAAGACCCTGACTCTGAGTTGAAATATCTTATTAGTAATACGCAAACAGGGGGTTACGGTATCACACTGACCGAAGCCAGTAACGTCATCTACTACTCCAACAACTATGACCTAGAAAAACGATTACAGTCCGAAGATCGTGCTCATCGAATAGGTCAAACCAATAAAGTAACGTACATTGATTTAGTTGCTAAAGGAACCGTTGATGAGAAAATTGTACAAGCCTTGCGAACCAAATTAAACCTCGCCCAAGAAGTATTGGGCGACGAGAAATGGAAAGACTGGATAGGTTAGGCAGATCTAAACTTCATCATTCGTTCCATGGCCGCATCTCGATCAACACTAGAGGTTTGCGGCCCAAACGTATCATTCTGATACTTCTTGGGCATACCCATAATAGAAGACAGCGCTTCTTCCTGTACTTCAGGTTTTTGTAAGTTTTCCATGATCATTTGTCGAAGTACATCATCTTGCGACATACTTCCGCCGTCTTGACGGTACATTGGGCCACCCATGTTTCTCATTATAGGTCTACCCATATTAGCCATCATGGGGTCTTGACCGCCACCTTGATCTACAGACTGAATCAGCATAGCTTTAGCGTTATCTAGAACAGCAATAGCGGCTCCTATATCCCCTTGTGCTCTGCCAACAACCGCTTCAGCCAGCATCATTGAATCTTGTTCCATATCCATCTGAGGCTCTTCCATAGGTTGACCTCCCATAGCAGCTTCGCCAGCCATCATTGGGCCTTGACCACCCATCATCGGACCGCCGCCCATTTGTTGAGGAGGCGGTCCCCCCATGGGCGCTCCGCCCATAGCAGGGGGCATTCCCTGTGGAGGTCCACCCATTCCAGGAGGTCCACCCATGGGAGGTACGTTAGCAGTCCCTCCTTGCGTTCGGATATTCATTAAATCTTCTATGCCTGCCATGTTTCTTATCTCCTTGGTCGGAATCCGCTTTGGAATACCTGTTGTGTTAGTGTATCACCTTGGCCGTTTATCGGCAACTGGGAAATACCTTGGTTTACATAACCTCCGTTTCTAAGTTCGCCCATAGGCTCACGAATAGGCGCTCGGCCAAACTCTTCGGGAGCAATGTACCTCTTTAACGGAGCTGTTCCGCTTTCTGTCGAACGTGGTTGATATGCATTATCAATACGCTCATCTGTATAATAGTTCACCGGACGGTAATCCGTATCGGGATAAGGGTGTACAAAAGTGCTGTTTCCATAAGTTGGCGGGGGTAGCAAAACTTCTGGCGGTGGTGGTGGACCTCCAGGACGCGTTTGATTACCATATTGTCCAGGCTGAAACGGACCACCAAAGGTAAAGTTATTACCCATGCCCATATACTGATTAGGATCAGTCGCGGGTGGCGGTGGATTGTTCACGGGAACAGTAGCTGATAAAAGTTCGGCATACGGATTACCGGTTATCGCTCCAGTACTGCCGCTAAACGTATTACCGCCAAAACTACCCATATCTATATAATCAGGTATCACTGGTGCAGGTGCAGGTGCAGGTGTTACTGGTGCGGGTGTTACTGGTGCGGGTGTTACTGGTGCAGGTGCAGGACGACCTCCTGGACGAGTTTGAATACGTCCACCAAAACTACCTAGATCTATGTAGTCAGGAAGAGACGCTAAACCTTGTTCTGCTTCAGAGGCTTCTATATCTCTAAAATCAGCAACGTCTGCTTCGTATTGATCTGTAGCTCCGCGTCTAGCTTCGTTCGCGCCTCTCCTAGCGTTAACTGCGGCTTGAGCTTCCGGAGGTATAGCTAACTCAGACGCAGGTGCAGGCGTCACTGGCGCAGGACGACCTCCTGGACGAGTTTGAATACGTCCACCAAAACTACCTAGATCTATGTAATCAGGAAGATCAGGTATCACTGGTGCAGGGGGTACTACTGCCGGAGGAGCTAACGCAACCGTATACGGATTATTCCCTCCGTTGAGGTTAGCGAAATCCATATTGGAAAAATCAGGTAAATTAAAAAACATTAAATTTCCTCGGGAATAGCAAAGTTATATAGATCCATCACTTCACGCTGAATCAAGGGTTTTTTCTCAGGGGTTTGTTGATCTTTTTCTTCAGTGTTATAGTATTCAAATTCAGAACCTATGTCCTGTGCAGCGACAGTACCATAAGACGTTAAAAATCGTATAAATTTAGCAGTAGTTTCCCGACCTTCCGCCATTCTTACTACCTCCTTAAACAACTTTTCATCAAGCAACATCTCCCCGATAAGTTTTCGGGAGTTTTCCGCTTGTCTCGTAGACAGCGCACCAACTCTTCGACCCATTTGTGTTAAGGGGGCAATCAGTAATCGCTGTAACATTCTAGCGCCTTCAATATTACTACCAACAGCATATTCGCCAGCATTAATAACCCTTGAAATACCTTCGGAAGGCTTTACCCCTACCTGTCGTTGAACCATACTATTTAAAACGTTTAAATTCTTTATGAGTTCTTTGCCGTCTTGTTTCCCCAATAGAGGAATGAAAAAACTGTCAAAAGTCAATCGTGGCCCTGTAACTTCAGCGGGACCGAAACCTTCTTTTAATAATCTATTTAAACCTTCCGGATTGATCTCAAAACCACCGCCTGCTCTAGGAGACATTATGTCTTGGAGTAAATATCTTTTAGTAACTTGGGCAACTTGTTGTTGTAGTTCTGGATTGTCTTCTATAACTCTAGCAAGATATTCGATATCTTCTAAAATACGGCCAGACTGTTTTTGCGTTTTACCCGTAGCTAAAATAGACTCAACGATATTGGTCACTCTTGTGTCGGGATTACCCTGCTGAGCCATACCGAAACGTGCTTCTATTACTTTAATATCGTTTTCTAATTTCTGTATTCCTCCAACGACCTTATTGTTAAACGCTTTAGGATTAAAGAAACGTGGTCCAAACTGCTCATCACCAAAGACCGCTCTTAACGTTCCTTCGTTCTCTTTCACAAACGTCCTGTATGCTGTCGCTATTTCTTTGGGCGATTTTCCAGGAACTTCTAAAACCTCTCGTTGTATATACGCGGCAAGACCCTCTTGAATTCCTTTTATTTCATCAGAGCCTTCGTTTCGTAATACACTCATTAATTCGGTAACAGGTGTGTTTGTTTTACTGCCTTTAGCTGTTGTCTTAAATAGGTACTCTGCAACCTTTTCCGGACGCTGTTGTAGGATAGAACGAATTGCTTGACTGTTAGATAACTCCAATGCTTCCTTTTGAGAACTCCAAGCTTGTCGTAAATCATCCCCATAACCCGTTTCTTGAATCTTTTTATTCAACTTAACTTTTTGAGTTAGCGGGATGCCGAATTTTTTGGAAGCGCCCTCTCTCACCAACTGATTCATTTGTTCTTCTAAACCACGTTCTAGAGTTCTAGCGAGTTTTACAATAGTTTGTTTGCCCTCTGGAAGATTACTAGCAAAATCATTAAGAGCCACTCGCGCTGAGTTTAACTCATCCAGAGTAAAATTAGGTGATTCAAACTTACCTCCTGTTTCGCTTCGTCCCCGTAATCTATTTAACGTATTTTGAGGACCAGTTGGTAACATTTCATACAATGCTCTAACCGACTCATCGGCATTAGAAGAACGGAAAAGTGCATTTGCGTCACCCTTTCGTTGGTTTAACCATTTCTCAATGCCTGTTCTTGTAGCTCCCGCACCTGTCGTAAGCTCGGCATATTCAGGATTGTTTACCGCGTCATTCCACGCTTTATTGTAAGGCTCTAGATAACCTTTCCTAATTTCCTGTAGTCGTGTTTGTTGTCGCTCGAAAATAGGACCGCTACTTGATTCAGGATTATCTACCTTTTTAAGTAAAACTTGCCCTGCAACAGCGGCATCATCAGCCCCCCCAACTTGCATTCGCACAACGTCAATCATGTCCTGTGCTTCTTGGGTAAGCGAGTCTATATCCCGTTGGGCCATTACTCGAAGACCTTCAGAGACAGAAGCTCCTGTCACCTCTTCAGTAATATCGGGTCCAATCTTTTCCACTATTACACGTACAAACTCATCGATAACTTCTTGATTACCCCCTCTTATTTCATTGTACATTTCCCGTAATTCAGGGTCATCCGCATATTTTAAAAATACCGTTTCTAAATCAGCAGCTGAACGAGTTCCGGCCATTTCAGGCACAGTAGGGTTGTAGCTTTTTCCGCCCAACTCAGTTTCAAATTTAGCCCCTAACATATCTAGTTGAGTTCTTATTTGTTGTACAGAAGTATCATCTCCGTACAACATTCCAGGGCCAGCCGAGTCTGTTTGTCTTGCCGCTTTATATGCATCGTCTATTTGTTCTAATACGCTAGGAGGAACATCTTGGTTAAATACAGACTTATATATTTTTCTAATTGTAGCGGTAGCAAGACCAATAGCCGCTGTTCCTGCAAAAGACATAGCTCCAACCAAGCCAGATTCTTTTAACATCTCGGTATCACTTCTATCATGTGCTCCTGCTTTTTTCCCCGCGATTAACCGTAAGTAATCGCCTCCAGTCGCACCAAGAGCCGATAGTCCAGACATACCCAAAAGTTTGCCAGTTTTACTAATAAGTCCTCCGGTCATTCCTCGCGGAGTTGACAACTTACCCGCACCGTAAACAGTTAATGCAATATCCCCGCTTATTGCAGGAGCTTCTTGGATTAAAAATTTATAAATATCTTCACTAGTCACTCTAGGGTTATTTATTATTTGGGCATCTTCTGAACCTTTAGCCCTAAACGTCACACCTAATGACGGTTTACTCGGGCTTACGTATGCGTATGTTCCATCTAAGCCGTGTTGTTCGCCTATAAACTGATAATCCTCTACCGTCATTTTACGGGGGGCTAACCCGACCTTCGTTCTAAACGCAGTACCATCACTTGGATTATTGAAAACTAGTTCGTTTGATGGATCAAACCCTAAAGCTGCTATTTCTCGAGACTGTTCTAAGCCAATGGGGGATATAGGTTTAATTCGTTTATCAACCTCACGCACATCAAGAATATTGTACAAATTTCCATCGGGCAACATGAGGTTCCCGTCTGTACCTCGAAGCTGCTGGCTCTCTAACGAGTTATAGCTATCTAGACGCGCTTGATATTCAGGATGACGCTCATACATATCGTATGGGATAGGCGGTCTATTGTACGGCTTAACTCTTTCTCCCCAATTAATCGCTGTTCGATATTTCTCGAGATCTTCGGGGCTATAGATGCTTTTAGCTCTTTCACCTATATCCGGACTAAATACATGAGCGGCTACTTCTAATTCTTTAGGCGAAAGTAACGAACCATAAGTAACATTAGGGTTATATTCTAAAGGCTGTTTAGACAACCGTTCCGCTGCGGCTTTTCGTGCCTCCAGGAACTCGTTCAGTGCTTGTTGGTCAACTTCCATTATTTAGACATCGCTTCGATAGCCTTTATATCGTCTTCAGCTAGTTGTCGGGTATTGACCGTTCCTGCACTCTCTGCGCCGCCTGTAAACGTGGTTCCTGCTCGTCGTTTATGCGTGAAGAACTTCATGACATCAGGTATTTTACTATACCGCGTCCGAAAGTCTTTAAATGTATATTTGTTAGGGTCTGAAAAATCTAGTTTACCGTTCACCTTTGGAGGTTCCCAATAACCGTTGATAACACTTGTAAATAAATCATTGGTTAAATCATATTGACCCGTACCCATAGCGTTCTGAGAAATAGAACCTTGGATTGTATTATCCGTTTGCCGAATAAGAGTATCCATAAAAGACAATAAATTGTCTTTTGCGGTTTGACCGTCTTGAGTAGCACCAAAACCCACCATCTGTAAGTGAAATGCTAAATCTTTATCGGACAATGTTCTACCCGTTTGACCATTCGCGGCTGCAGCAGAATAGGCTAACTGTAACATAACAGCTCTAGTTCTTACATCGTTATATGCCATATCGCCAAGTAAGTTGGAGAAACTTTGAGGGTTCCCGTCTGTACCTAACCCCAATGCTCCGCTTTGTTCGAAAGCAGCCATAGCCGCTTTCATTTGATCGTCATCCCCCGATTGAATAGCCGTGTATAGTTGTTTGCTTAATTCACCAGTTCCTTCCCGACCGTTAGAGCCTGCAGTTCCTGCTTGAACATCTTGCGCAGTAGCAAAGGCATTCATCACATCCCCTCCGCCAATAAATGAGCCAATTTGTTCGAAATTACTTTTTGCGGAATTAAGAACGTTACCGATACTCGTAACCGTTGTTAATGCGTTTTGTTTCGGATCTTTAATACCTTTATCCAACACCATCAAAACTTCGTTTGCAAGAGTAGCTGTTCCGATTAAAGCAGTATCTTTAGCATTAATGTCTGCATCTTTCTCAAGTAAATCAGTTAAGAAAGGGTTTTTCAACTGGTTAGCTAGAGTTTTATTAGAAACGGATTTTTGTTCTATCCAATTTCCTTTTTGCTCCATAATGTTAATGTAACCTGTTTTGTCATCGTTCATGACATAAGCATTACCTCTAGGATCCGAATAACCCGACCGACGGTCGCTAACCCCTAACGTGGCTGCATCTGCGTCTTCAAAAACTTTATAGGTTAGGTTATCTACGTCTTTTAATTGAGACGCTAAAAAAGCAGTTCTATTGGCGTTTTGAGATAGTCTTGATTTTTCTTTGGCATTTCTAATGTCGAAATATGTGTTGGCATAATTGTCAGCACCACGACCCATTTGGCTACCAACGACCATATTAGCTATTTCACTTAACCCGAAACCGTCTTTTTCTTGTGCATCTCCGTAAAGTTCATACGTATCTAATCTAGCTTTTTGTCGTTGGTTATTTTGTACTTCAGCCAGCGTTGTAGGCTCTTCGACCATGCCTCCGATCGAGGCTAAATAATCAGCACTAGATAGTTTTTCGTCGTCATCTGAAAAAAGACCGAACAGACCCTCTAACGCTAAAGGTGCGAAGGGGGCTAGAGTTTCTTTTGTAGTCGGCTCGGGCGTCTGTCTACGTGCGCGATAGTTCGTAGTTGGAAACCGCATGGGAGTTGCGTTAAGTTTTACCTGCGTAATTCCGCCAGTACCCTCTCCTCCTTGAAATGTTGGAAAAGGTAGAAAACCCGAGATGCCTTGTCTGTTTTGTGCCATTACCTATTCACTCAAAAGGGGAAGTTGGGGTAGTTAGGGTAGTTGGGAATTTGGGGCGTTGTTCCAGGAGTTGCCCCACCACCCATACCGCCCGAAGGAGTATAACTGCTGTTATACGAAGACGCAGGCGATCCACCTGCGTAACCGAAGCCGCCAGCCATTGGTCCAAGAGAAGCAGTAAGTGCGCCAACGTTTTGCAAGGTCTGCATAGGCAAGTTGTACTGACCCGTGAAGTTTTGATAGTTCAAGTCCATCTGAGACTGTTCTCTTCCACGAC
>Ga0307488_10002513_pt1 | contig 15483 bp, 7 predicted proteins | sample SB02metaG_FD_202248 | JGI IMG/M metagenome (GOLD analysis project Ga0307488, IMG submission 202248) | Sea-ice brine microbial communities from Beaufort Sea near Barrow, Alaska, United States - SB 0.2 | ecosystem: Environmental > Aquatic > Marine > Coastal | place: USA: Alaska | collected 2017-05-06 | reverse complement strand
CAAGCAAAGGCGACCAGATCCTCGCGCGTGTTTTGCTCAGCGGCCAGTTGTGCCAAGAGCGGCCGCACCCGTTGAGCCGCCGCCTCAGTGCCGAATAACCGACCACCGGCCAGCGGTGACCAGGCCAGGGGGGCAAGGCCATCGGTCTGGATGTTGCTGAGATCACCGTTTATAAAGGCATCCTGACACAGAATGCTCATTTCTACCTGATTGACCACCAGGCGGTGGCGCATATGACTCTGCAACAGGCGCCATTCCGGTGCGTGAAAGTTGGACACACCGGCACTGCGGATCTTGCCGGAGTCGATTAGCGCATCGAGCGCGGCACCGGTTTCGGCGGCATTCATCAGGGGATCGGGCCGATGAATCAGCAGGCAATCGAGATAGTCGGTATGCAGCTTTGCCAATGACAGCTCGACACTGGCGGTGATATAGGCCGCGCTGGTGTCGTAATACTTAACCCGGCGCGCGGGGAACTTATCGGTGTTCAGGCAGATATCACACTTGCTGATCAGTTCCATCTTGGCGCGCAGACCACTATCGAGAGCCAGTGCCTGGCCAAACAGCTGTTCACACTCATAGTTGCCATAGATATCAGCGTGGTCGAAGGTCGTTATGCCCTCGGCCAGTGCTGCATCAATTTTGGCGCGAACCTGTTTGACACTCTGGTCTGGATCATCGGCCAGTCGCCAAACACCATAGATCAGGCGGCTTAGAGACAGGTTTGATTCGGTGAGACTAATTCGTTGCATAAGGATTTTTCCAGCGGGTTTTAACAATACTGTAAAGCCTTAGTGTCCGGGTGCCAAGGGCTCGCGGCTGTTTCGTTCGTCTTTAAGTGCGAGACTCGGGCCTAGCCCTAGCCCTAGCCCTAGCCATCAGCGCCTGGCTCTAGGGGTCCTACCCGGCGCCGGGCCGCGTCCAGCCTAAAACAGCGGTGCGCTGACAGGGTCATCAAAAAGTGACCCTAAACATGACCTACCTGCCAGTGAAACCTTGTTACTGTCTGATGGCGGAATTTAGTTCCTAAAATAATAAGCCGAATGTTGCAGTGTGCCTCGTCCTGTTTGTTCGAACGTCGCACAGGATCGTGAATCCAGACGCAGATCAAACGGCAGCAAAACGACAAATCAGGCAGCGAAGAAATTTATCCATACAACAAATATAAATCCAGGAGATATAATGCGAAATACACACAACAATAGGCCCCGCTCACGCTTTGGTTTTGGCCTAGCGGCCTTAACACTCGCCATTTGCGGCCAGCCCTATGCGAATGAGTTTTATGGCACCACCGAAGCCTTTGCCGAAGAAGCCATCTATTTTGTCATGACCGATCGCTTTGTCGATGGTGATACCAGCAATAACCAGTTCAATCAGGGCAACGATGCCGGCCAAGGCACCTGGGACCGGTCCATGCCTTGCAGCGACGGCAGTGCAGCCAATATCGGTTACCTCGGCGGCGACTTTGCCGGCATTTACAACAATGCCGACTATATAGCCGACATGGGCTTTACCTCGGTGTGGATTACCCCCATCGTCGACAATCCCGATGAAGCCTTTACCGGTGGCAGTCCACTCGAATGCGGTACGGGTGTGGGCGCCGACAAAGGCAAGACCGGTTACCATGGCTATTGGGGCGTAAACTTTTACCAGGTCGATGAACATCTGGAATCACCCGGTCTGAGTTTTCGCGAATTCAATAGCAAGATGGAAGATGAGTTCGGCTTGAAAACCGTGCTCGATATAGTCGGTAATCACGGTTCCCCATCCTATTCAATGACCCAATCCCAGGCCAAATTCGGCAAGATCTATGACCAGGATGGCACCTTGAAGGCGGATCACATGAATCGCCAACCCAGCGACCTGAACGACGCTGAGCCCCTGCACGATTGGTATAACCGCGGCGGTGGCCTAGCGGAATTGTCCGACCTGGACGACCAAGATCCTGAAGTCATGGATTATCTGGTCAATGCTTACCTGCAATGGATCGACCAGGGTGCCGATGCTTTCCGTATCGATACCATCGCCTGGATGTCACACGCGTTTTGGAAAGAATTCTCCGATCGCATCCGTGCTGAAAATCCCGATTTCTATATGTTTGGCGAAAACTTTAACTACAATGCGGGCACCATTGCACAGCATCAGAAGCCCGAAAACGGCGGAATCAGCGTACTCGACTTCCCGGGCCAGAGCGCGATCACGCAGCTATTCCAAAACAGCTCGTCAGACTATGCCAGCATCCAATGGTATCTGCATCTGGACGACGGCCAATACACCAACCCCTATGTATTGGCGAGCTTCTATGACAACCACGACATGTCGCGAATGAACTCCAATGGCAATGAAAATGTTTTTGTCGACGCCAACAACTGGCTGTTCACCGCACGCGGCATTCCGGTGATGTATTACGGCTCTGAAATGCAATTTATGCAAGGCAAGAGCGAGCACTCCGGTAACCGAAATTACTACGGTCAGGACAATATCAATGCGGCACGCAATGGCCGAATTTACCAAGAGTTGAGCGCCATCGCTCAGATCCGCAAAACCTCAGTCGCCTTGCAGAAAGGCTTGCAGGTTAACGGTGAATTTGCCGGTCAGAAGGCCGCCTTTTTCCGGGTCTTTGAGCAGGCGGATCAGGTGCAGACGGCATTGGTGCTGTTAAACAAGGGTGACGCCTCCGCGTCCTTTACTGTGAGCCAATACCTCAGTCCCGGTGACTGGGTCGATGCCGCAAGCGGTGAGGTCCACACGGTCACTGACAGTCTGGCCACTACCGTCGAGGCACATGGTGTCAAGGTGCTGCTGCTCAACGCCGAGACAACCGATGCTGAACTGATTAATGTTTTGACGGATCGGATGAATCCCAAGGAAAAGGTGGCCGTGACTCCGGAGCGTCTGGTGGCCGGTGAGTCGGTGACTGTGAGCTACCGCAGTGGCGCCAATAAGGACCTGCTGCTGCATTGGGGCATCAACAATTGGGGTGGTAATAGCACGTCCATGGGTGATGAACCGCTACTCTATAACCCAGAAACCTTTGCCTATGAAGGCACCTTTACCCTACCCACGGACGCCAGTCAATTTGACTTTGTGTTCAATAATACAACGGATGGTAGCTGGGATACCAATGGTGGCGCGGACTGGCATTATATTGTCGAGGCGGGTCCAGTTGACCAGCCGCCGAGCACCCCGAGCAATGCAGTGGCCACTGCCGGCAATGGCCAGGTGACCTTCCGCTGGAATGCCTCCGCCAATACCGATGACTACCGGGTCTATTATACCGATGATGGCTTAGAACCAACGGTATTCTCGGATAAGGTCACATTGACCGAGACGACCTTTGTGCATACCGGTCTGACCAATGGCGTGACCTACCACTACAAGGTGTTGGCCAGCAATGAGTTTGGTGATAGCGCACTGAGTACTCTGGGTCAGGCAACGCCTGGTGAACACTTTGCCTCCAATCTGGGCCAAGACGCCACCTTGCATTTGACCGGTACCGCCTTTGCTGCCTGGGATCCGGCTAATACTAGCTATCAATTCCAGATGGTGGCCGATCATCTCTGGCAAGTCCCGGTAACGCTGACCACAGCGCTTACCAACAGCCCCTATAAACTGACCCTGAATGGTTCTTGGGCGATTAATTGGGGTAGCGGTGCGAGCGGTCTTTCGGCCAGCCTCAACCGCAACGGTAGCGATGCCATGGTCACGCTGTCAGCCGGTGACTACCTGGTTACTGTGGAGGAAGGTAGTTCTACTGAAGCCGGACTGGCTATCAGCTGGCAGGCACAGGGCGATCCGATCTTGGCGGTCAATCCGGCTATCTTGGATTTGGGCGAGCTGGTGGTCGACAGTCAGACCAATAGCGAGTTGCTACTGACTAATGCCGGTGCCGGCAGCCTAACCGTAAGCGACGTCAGCGAACCGGCGACTTGGATGAGCGCAACCCTGACTGACCTGAGCGTTGCCGTGGCCATCGATACCACCGACCTTACCGTGGGTCAGAGCTACAGTGAATTCATCTTGGTTGAGTCCAATGGTGGCGATGCCTTTGTTGAGGTGCGTTTTAATGTTGTCGCACAGCCGGCAGGTGTGACGGTCAACTTTAGCTGTGCCAATGGCAATACCAAGCGGGGTCAAAGCGTCTATGTTGTGGGTAATGTTGCCGAGTTGGGCCTATGGGATGTTGCCGATGCAGTGAAACTTGACTCGACCACCTATCCAACCTGGACCGGCACTCTCACCTTACCCGCGTCAACGGCCATCGCCTGGAAGTGCATTAAGCGCGACGAACTGAACCCGGCCCAAGATCTGGTCTGGGAAAACGGCGCAGACTCTACCCTGACCACTCCGGCCAGTGGCAGCGTATCGACTGACGGCGCGTTCTAAACCTTAGTATGAATCGGGCCTATGCATGTACCTGGCATAGGGCCGCACTAGACCAAACCCCACCTTGAGTGGGTTTTTTTTACCCAAGCGGAAAGGCACTGAGGCTGCTAACTCACGGCGACTTGCATCGCACAGCGAAAGTAAAAGGGTTGGAAAGTGTGTTAAAAGAGAGACTCGGGCTTTCTAGGTGACGTTATAGGCGCTGCGCTTTGGATCCGGCTATAGGGAACATGGTTGCCTGAGGTAGCGGGCTCATTCCGCGTCGATAATGTTGCGGATATGGTCAAAATGGAAGAAACGACCTGACCGACTTGGACCGGTATGCCCACCTTGAGAGGTTTTCTACACATTCAAACACTGTGTAAAGCCACAATCTTGGCAAACGATACTGTTTAGTCAAATCGAGAGCTTAAATAGTGCTTTTTGTACCGGGAATTTAACTACTGCATAGCAGGCTTATGGGCTAACATTATTAAAGTTCGCCTTGGCTAGTCTCAGGCCGAGGGAGTTTTAATCTAAAAGGAGTTTAACCATGTCTTGGAAGTCCCTTATCAGTATTGCCGTCGGTTCCAGCCTGTTTTTAGCAGCCTGTGGTCCCACCGAAACAAAAAATCCCACCGTAGAGCCGGTAAATGCCTCTCAATTAGCGCGCACTTTTGCCGAACAAATGAGCACCTCGATGGTGCCGATTATTGAAGTCAATAATCCGTTACAGAGCTTTGGGGATCAATTGGCTAGCGATGCGGACAACATCGATGATGGTAAGATAATGGCCTTTGCCAGCGCCATGGAGATAATTTTTGAAGATGTTGGCGGGTTGTTGGCAATGGCTATAACAGAGGACGCCAGTTCCGGTAAGCTATCCTCTATCAACTGGGCACTCATTAATCCGACAAGTTTTAGTTTTAGCCCGGGTGTATCGGCCAGTTACAACAACACCAATCGTACCCTGTCGATAACGGCACAGTCTGTGGCGGGCAGTTATGGCGGTGTAGCCAATAGCGTGAGCGGTGCGTTCACAATCTATTTGCCTGCCACGACCGTGGTTGACAGTACCGTCGTGTTGGCGATTACCGGTCTGTCTTTCGCTGACGACAGCGGAACTCGCGTCTCAACAGCCAGCACCAGGTTAAGCCTGACTTTTGGGCATAACTTTCAGGAAGATCCGCACACGGATTTGGTTAAAATTTGGGATCTAGCTAATGGTCTAGCGGCCTACAGTATTGAATTGGTGGCGGGTGAAATTGTATTGGCCAATAAGATTTTCCTGAACGGTGCGGGTAGCTTTTCCTCTGTCCTATACCCATACGATAGCTCTACCGACAGTTTGGATTTCGCGGGCCAAGTCGAGTCTGTTCAAAGTTTGGATTTCGATGTCACAGGCGTCATTCAAAATAGTCTTGCGACCACCTTTAATGCTTCGGCCAAGGGGCATTTTGGCGTCCAAAGTGAACCTGTTGAGCCTCATTTCGACTACGACTACTTCCTCCAAGCCAAATTAGAGGTGAATTTGGACCTGACGGAAGCCAATACCAGTAAGGCCTACATGGTGGCGAGTATTGCCTTGGACCTAGATGGCAAGTTGGTCCATAAAAACGCTTCTTGGAGTAGAGAGGCAGCATTGGGAGCAGAGATAGAACTGACGGTTGGTGACTATAAATGGGGTTTGTACAGCGACCTAAACTACGCTAACTTGCAAACGTGGTCCTGTGTTGACCCGTCGGACAACTGCATCGAATCAAGCTTCACTGAGACAAGTGAAGTGAAGCTTACCCTTCGTGATCTGACGCTTACCAGCAATGTTGTGCAGTTAGAATTCTATCTGGATAGTACCTATGACTTCGACGCCAATACGGTTGCAGTCGGTAAGATAACCGTCGACGGTAACAAGCAGGCAGACGTCAAGGTGGATGCCGAAAATGGCAAAGTTTATGCCGACTTTATCGAAGGCAGTGATGTCGTCTTGATTAGCGCCGCGCAGATACAAAGCCTCAGCAATGACGGCGAATCTGTCGATAATTTGTTCTAAAAACCGATTTTTAGTTCAACCGATATTGAAAAACCGGGCCATAAAGGCCCGGTTTTTTTATCGCTTCCGGAAGCCTTGTCTGGACTTAATTCGATGTTATTTTGGTTTTCAAAAGGCTGAGCGTTAAAAGGAATAAGTTGCGAAATGAGGGTTGCCAATTCCAAGCCCTCGCGCTGCCATTGCACCTGGGTTTGCACTGCCGCCAGAGATCCCGACTGCAAGTTAATCTGTTCACGGTTAGTCAAAACGGGTAGACCTAAAAAAAGCAACGGCTCATAGAGATCGCTATGGATGTCGATGTCTTGCACGTCTGCCAAGCCAAAGGCCGGCGACACTCGCCAAGGGCCAAATTGCCAGGCAGGCGGCTGCAACCACAGTGCCTGTGCCTGGAGTTCAGCGGTGCCGTTGAAGTAATATTGGCCCTTGCCAAGGGCGTTGATTAACTCATCCTGTAGACTGATACGATTAAAAAGTGTCGCGCGCCATTGTTGATAGAGGTAATGACCTTGCCAATTGCGATAACGCACTTGTAGTCGAGCGCGCTGGCCCTCGGCATCGAGTTGGGAGTATCCACTGGACCGGGTATCGATTTGCCACTGGTCGGAGCCGTTCAATAGGACAGCCTGGTGGCTAGCGTTCAGCGCAAAGTCACCCCTGATATAGCCCAAGGTCACACTGCCATAGCGCCATTCCTGTTGAAATAGTTGAGTGTCTAATGAAGCGGACCAGGCGCCATGGGATAACAATAGTGCGCAGTTACGTTGGGCCACTGTGGGTTGGATCTCTAGATCTATCCCGGCTTGCTGCCAAGAAGCTGACAACAGCAATGGATAGTTGCGCGCGGTGCATTCCAGGCCCACAGGGGTGTTCCAGAGGGCAGTGGCCGTGCTTAGGGTCAGTTGCTCGGGAGATACCTCAAGGGCGTTATTGCCCACGCGCAGCCCGACCAGGACGAGGGGGTCTGGCAGCGATAGCTCGCCCTGCTGGTTACCATTATCCACGAAGTAATGCTGTTGTCTGGCGTTGATGTTTAAGGTGAGGTGACCGTTGGGAATATCGATCCGGGTGCCAGACTGTACGCCGGTCAGGCCAAACCTGAGATCGGCATTTTGATCGAGCTGAGTCTGTTTGAACTGACTGTTCAGTTCGACATTGTTTTGCCTAGGCGGGTGTTCGACATCGCCAAATATCAACGAAACTGGGTCAAGAGCAAGAGCTCCGTTGATAAGGAAGGCTGCAGAATAAAGGGGCATTAGAGGACTGACTCTCTCCAAAGAATTCGGCTACTGATGAAGCGCTGAGGCTGTTTGGGCTTGGAGCATTCTCCAAGCCATATTCGGCCGGCTAGGTTGTTACAATCCGGTTCCATGCAGCGCACTAGAATTTGTTGTACACCGAATGGTTGTGGGGCGTCAATTAAAATGGACCGGGCTGACAGAGCGAGGCGCCCATTTTCGGGTGACTTTTTACCAGACGAAAAAAAAGCCGACCGAGTCGACTTTTTTCCGTTCACTGTCTTAATGGTGCCTAGGAGAAGACTCGAACTTCCACGCCCCGAAGAGCACAAGCACCTGAAGCTTGCGTGTCTACCAATTCCACCACCTAGGCAAGTAGTGAACATCAACCCTCTAACAAGGCTGATTGGCGCGCATTCTAATGATGCTCTGGGAAGCTGTCAATCACTATCCGCTGCTATATCAGTGTTTTTAATACTCGACCCGCAGCGGCTATGGTCGCCTCGATGTCCTGGTCGGTGTGCGCCAGTGACATAAAGCCAGCTTCGTAGGCGCTGGGCGCGAAATAGATCCCTTCGGCCAACATGCCGTGGAAGAAAGCATTGAAGCGTTCGATATTACATCGGCTCACCTGCGCGAAGGTGGCTATATCGCTTTCGGTGCTAAAGAACAGACCAAACATACCGCCCACCTGGTTGGTGCTCATCGGAATACCCAGTTTGGCAGCCTCGGCCACTATGCCGTGGGTCAAGGCCTGGGTTTTGGCCGTCAACTGCTCATAGACACCAGGTCGACTGAGTTCGGTCAGAACAGCCAAGCCGGCCGCCATGGCCACCGGATTGCCAGACAGAGTACCGGCCTGGTAGACCGGCCCCTGTGGTGCCAAGTAATCCATTATATCGGCGCGGCCGCCGAACGCCCCTACTGGCATGCCAGCGCCGATAACCTTACCCAAGGTGGTCAGGTCGGGTCGGACGCCGTAATGGGCTTGGGCGCCGCCTAGCGCGGCGCGAAAACCGCACATCACCTCATCGAAGATCAGGACAGTACCGGAAGCATCACAACATTCGCGCAGGGCTTCCAAAAAACCTGGCACAGCAGGGATGCAATTCATATTGCCAGCAATGGGTTCAACGATCAGGGCGGCAATATCATTGCCCAGCTCCGCAAAGCAGGCCCGAACGGCCTCTGCATTATTATATTCGAGCGTTACCGTGTGTTTGGCGACCGATTCCGGCACGCCAGGTGACGTCGGCACGCCTAATGTGAGCGCACCAGAGCCGGCCTTTATCAGCAAACTGTCGGCATGGCCGTGATAACAGCCTTCGAACTTCACTAGGATATCCCGACCGGTAAAGCCGCGAGCAAGGCGAATGGCCGACATGGTCGCTTCGGTACCGGAATTGACCATGCGCACCTTTTCGATGGAGGGCATCAGTTGGCAGACCTTTTCGGCCATTTCAATTTCCAGGGTCGTGGGCGCACCGAAGGACATTGCCTTGTCAACTTGAGCATGAACTGCGTCGGTCACCACTTTAGCACCGTGGCCGAGAATCATAGGGCCCCAAGAGAGTACATAATCGATATACTGCTTGCCGTCGACGTCGGTCATGTAAGCACCGGCTGCACGGTCAAAAAACACCGGCGTGCCCCCGACGCCCTTAAAGGCACGAGCAGGGGAATTAACCCCGCCTGGGATGTGTATTTGTGCGCGAGTAAATAGATCGGCCGAAGTTTGGGTCATGGCTACTGTCCTGTTGTTTGATTTATTGGTTAACGGTTTAATTTATTGGCTAACGGTTTAATTTGGTGGCTATTTTGACCAGCTATGCCGATCGACGCAAACAGATTGGACATGATTTGAGCGAAACATGGACTATAATTAATAAAAGATGGATTTAATGCACTTTCATTGATTTGTAGGTTTGAATTTAAGGGGCAAGGCTGGGTATGATTACAGATCTTTTGCTACACCTCGGATGGGTTAAGATTCATGATTGAGTCTATTCCTTCGCACTATTTAGTGCCCTCTAAGCTCTCTGTACCCTACTTACCGCCGAATGCGATACATCGGCCTCGGGTCGATGATGCCTTTGTCTCAGCCTGTAAGTTACCCCTGGTGGTTTTATGTGCACCGGCCGGCTTTGGCAAAACGACCGCTGCCCTGCATGGCTTTCAGGCCCTCAAAGAGGACGAACCGGAGGCCCGTTTGGCTTGGTTGTCGCTCGATCCGGAAGACACCGACCCGTTCACATTTGCGGCCTACTTTATTTCGTCGGTTGCCAAACAGGTCCGCCTGTCCGATAACCTGTCACACGCTGGTATCAACGATCGCAACACCCAATTAAAGTCGCTGTTTGGCCAACTGCTGTTCGAACTCGACCGCATACATCAGCGCCTGATTATAGTGCTCGATGATTTTCATGTTATCGAGTCAGACGAAATTCATGGTGCAGTGGCCTATCTGTCGAAGCATTTGCCGCCTCATGTGACCCTGGTATTGACCACGCGATCGGACCCACCGGCGAGCATTATGTCACTCCGACTGCAAGGCCTAGTCGCTGATATGCAGAGTGATTTACTGGGTTTTAGTGTGCCGGAGGCGCAGACTTTCTTCCAGCAATTGGGTGGTGGTTTTCAACTTGACGAGCAGGATGTTAAACGCTTGTTGGAGCATGTTGAAGGCTGGGCGGTGGGTCTGCAGTTAATAGTCCTAGGGCTGAAGTCGAAGCCATCCTTTGATGAACTTAAGTCGCGCCTGGAACAAAAAAACCTCAACGCGATCGACTATTTTGATTCCGAAGTGTTTGACTCGCTACCGCAAGATGTTAAAAAATTCTTGCTGTGTACCAGCGTCGTTAAGCGCTTTAATGCCGAAGTGGCGCAGGCCCTAACGGAAAATATTAATGTCCACGAAGTGCTAGAGTATTTGCAGCGCCAGCATCTGTTTATTGTCCAATTCAATGAGCCTCAGCAGTGGTTTCGCTATCACCACCTATTGCGAGATTTTTTACAGCACAAGCTATTAACCCAGTCTGGTGTCGATATTCATCTATTGCATCATAAGGCCAGCAAGGCCTTTTTGAAAATGGGCTATATAGTGGGTGCAGTCGACCATGCCATCCGCTCACAGGACCATGAACAGCTCGTCTATATTCTGCGGACCTTCGGTGAAGACTTGATCCATAAGGCGCACTATGATCTGGTTAAACGCTGCCTGGCGGAGTTGAGTGATGATGCGATTGTCGGTGATGCGCAGTTGACCCTAGTCTGTTGTTGGGTGGAAGCCATCTATGGTAATCCGCACCGGGTTGATACGATTCTCGCCCTGGCCGAACCGCTACTCATCGACGGCTCCGAGCCCACTGCTTTGCTGCGGGCAGAATATGAAACCGTTCGATCTCAGGCGTACTTCTCCCTAGGCGATTTCGTTAAGGCCGAAAAAGCGGCCCGCACTGCACTGGAATTGTTTCCGCCGGCCAATACCCGCCGTCAATCACCGTTGCTTACCTACGCCAACGTCAAGTTTGAGCAGGGTGAGCTCGATCGTGCCTTATCGATTTATGAAGAGAGCGAACTGCTCAGCCGACAAGAGGCTAACCACGACGCGGTCTTGTGGAGCCTGAATCAGCAGTCGCAAATTTGGAAACAGCGTTGTGACTTCAGTCGGTCCATCGAATTGGCCAAGGAAGTCCAGGAATATGCGCAACAGCATGGTGTGAACAGTGGCTTTAACGCCTGTTTCTCGTTGTTCAGTCAGGCGGAGTTGGCATTGGAGGCCTATCATCTGCGTGAGGCCAGGTTGCTGATCAATGAAGTCAGCATCTTGTGTCAGAATTGGGACGAATTTTGGGCCCAGCATCTCTATGGCTGGCTGTTAAAGATGGAGATGCTCAAGGGCAAGCCGACCATCGCGCGGGAATTGTCGAGTCAACACGAGGGCATCCTGGCGCGCGAAAACGTGGCCGAACATCTGATCCCCTATTCGATGGAAGTCCAGCTGCTGTATTGGTGGCAAAATGACGAAATCAAGAAGATTGAGACCTGGCTCAAGGCGACGCCGGTTATTGTCCGCTGCCGCAGCATGCGCGATTATGCGATCTTACGGGCACAGATATACGGTCACATTGCGTGTCAGCGTTATAGCGAGGCATTGAATCGATTAGAACAGGTCTATTCGCCCTTGCGCGAATTTGAGGGCCGGCCCTATCAGCTGGAATTTATTCGCTTGGGCCTGCTGCAGGTGGCCCTGCTGAATCTGCAGGACAAGTCCGACGAGGCGATGGCTGAGTTGTTGTTGCTCTTGCCCTTGATCCAGCAGTATTCCATCGTGGCCAGCATCCTATTCTTGCGCCAATGGGTGATGCCACTGTTTGAATCGATGGATCTGGCAGCCATGCCCGAAGACCAGGCGCGTTTTGTGGAGCAGTTACTGATTCTCTACAAGCAACGCAATACCTCCAGTCGTCGTGGTGAAGAAGAGGTTCCGGATGGCTTACTGGCCTTAGGGATTTCCAAAAAAGAATGGCGTGTGCTGCAATATATTATCGATGGCAAGAGCAACGATGACATCGCGCAAACCATGTTTATTGCGGTCAGTACGGTGAAAACCCATATTAATAATCTGTATAAAAAACTATCGGTGGTGAATCGTAAAGAAGCGATTTTAGTGGGTCGGGATTTGGCGACGAGCAGCTAGATCTCGCTGGCAGGTGGGTCGATAAAAATATCCACCTGTTAATATATCAACCGAACAGGACGTGGCATCTGCCGGCTGACCGATCTAAACTCAAAAGATCCTCAACATTCGTCTCTATTGAGGTTGTCTAGTTGGTAGGTAGTTTTGGGCCAGCCCGTATGGGCTGGCCTTTTTTTGTTGCCCAGAAAAACTCCCAGCTGGGCTAAAAGGGTTTGACTACCACCAATATGACAATGGATACCAAGGCCAGAACTGGGGCTTCGTTAAACCAGCGAAACCAGACGTGGCTGCGGGTGTTTGTGCCCGCACGAAATTGTTTCAGGATGGCACCACACCAAAAATGGTAAGCCACTACGGCAGCCACCAAGGTCAGTTTGGCATCCAACCACCCACCCTGTATTAAGCCAGGGTTGATAAAAATAAGCGCACTGCCGAGGGCAATCGCTAAGACCATAGAGGGAGTCATGATGCCTCGATACAGTTTGCGTTCCATTAGGCTGAAACGTTCTTGCGATACTCTATCGGTGGCCCCAGCATGATAGACAAACAGCCGCGGTAAATAAAATATACCTGAAAACCAGGCGATCACGAAGACGATATGAAACGCCTTGAGCCATAAAAACATCATTAATGTAAATCTCCATCGGTGGTTGAAATTAAAACGGACGTTAGTTTGTTGCGGGTGACCAGGCCAATTCGAAAGGCGTCCAGTGGCACCTGAATCCCGACCACATCATCACTCTGTAAGACTCGGATACCTTCCAATAAAGACGCGTCCTCATCGAGCACACTGATGCGACTGCGCTCTGGTATCGCCCGTGCCAAAAAGCCATGCAGATCGTCGGCTTCACCGTCAGGTTGCGGGAGCCATTTGTCAAACTGATCGATGAGGCTCGCCTGCGGCACCAGATAGCTGCGCTGCAGGTCGCGAAAGACCACCCAAGGGCTGTTGATCGCCAAAATCTCGGTAATGGTTGCCAAGTTCATGTAGGGCGCTATCACGCTGAAGTTCTCGGTTGCGATTTCAGTTAGAAAGCGACTCGCCAAGGCGTTCCGCAGCGGGTGGGTGCTAATATGTAGGCCTCGATTGGAGAGCAGAGTCTGGAAAATCGACGGCTGGAGAAACAGGACCTGGCAGGTTAGATTGGCCAGGACGACGACTATCATGGCTGGGAACATTATTTCCGCGTTAAATGACAACTCTAGGACTGCCGTGAGGGCCGCAAGAGGGGCATGCAACAACGCACTCATTAGGCCAGCCATACCCATTAAGGCGTAAAAGGCATCGTTGGCCTGGCCGGGCGCCAAAGCGCCCACCAGGGCGCCGCTGGCCATGCCAATCACCAAGCTGGGTGCAACTATGCCGGCCGGCAAGCCCAATCCGACGGCTGCGGCCGTCGCGATGATTTTTGCGATCAGAATGGCCAACAACACCCACCAAACAAACTCACCGGTCAGTATTGCATTCATGGTGTCATAGCCCAGTCCCATGACCTGGGGTACCAGCATACCCAGCAGGCCGGTGAGCAGGCCGGCGAGCAAAAAGCGGACTTCCAAGCGAACCAGGTTCAGGGCCAAAAAATGTTTGATCAATCGGTGTAGGATGGCGGCCACCAGACCCGTGGCTATGCCGGTCAAGACCAGCCAGGGTATTTCCAGGCGGGTCGGTGGCGTGATCTGTATCTGGAACAGGGCTGCCTGTTCGCCCATCAGGAAGCGGGAAGTGACCGCGGCTGTTATCGACGCTGAAATGATTGGAATAAAGCCACTGAGGCTGTATTCCATTAACACCACCTCCATCGCGAACATAACCCCAGCCAGCGGGGTGCCAAAAGCCGATGAGATTGCCGCAGCCGTGCCACAGCCAATGAGCAGACGCAATTCACTCGGTGTGCGATGCACAGTACGGCCGAGTTTGCTGGCAATTCCAGCACCAATCTGGACTGCGGGCCCTTCTTTGCCAAGGCTAAAGCCGCTGGCCAGGGTAATCAGGGCCGCAACCAGCTGAAACAGGGTATTGCCCATTGGCAATTTGCCCCGGCCCCGCTGTAAGCGGTCGATCACATGGGCAATACCGACATCCTGATATTTTTTATTGCTCAAACGATACAGACCGATCAGCATCAGCGCGCCTGCGATGGGCACGAATAGGCGTTGCCACAGACTGAAACCGGCAAATCCGAGGTGCTCCTTACCCTGTAACAGAAAGAGCACGAAATCGATGGCGACCATAAAGCCGGCAATGACCAGGCTCGACGCAACTCCGGCCAGTATTCCGAAGAAAGACAGCAGTGCGAGGCTATTGCCGTGTAAAAACACAAGGCGCCAATGTTTAAGAGAATTTCTAGACATGGTGGATGTGTGACGTTGTTTGAGCAAATTGGATCATACTCGGTTATCATAGAATTTGTTATGCTAGTGGCGGGGCCCAACCAATAAACTGTATTTGGGCATTTTTCGTACGAGACAAGGGTTGGTGCATGGGTCGAGTCAAGGGGAAGGCGCTACATAAGCTCATTGTGGTGCCACATCGCCCGCTACGTCGCTTTGTTTTGACACTGGTGACGATGATCGTCATGGTAGTTGGTGTCTTTGGCGCCTTCTGGCTCGGTGAAAAGCAGGGTGTCGGGCAAAAAAGAGTACTGGTTCAGGAACAGCAACGGTTACAGTCTGAGTTGCGGGAAAGTAGCGCCCGGGAAGACGTATTGCGTCAGCGTGTGGCCGTTCTGGATAATGCCACCTTTGTGGACAAGGAATCAGTCGACGGCGTGCGACAGATCAACCGTGAACTGGGTGACCGGATAGCGAAACTGGAAGAAGATGTCTCGCTCTATCAGGGTATTATGGCGCCGTCAGAGAATACCGCCGGTCTGACGATTCAGGAAGTCACCCTAACCAAGACCCCGAGCGCCAATCGCTATCGATTTAAAGTGATGTTAACCCAGATCGGCAACAATGCCAGCTATTTACGGGGTTCTGTCGGGGTTAACATCTTAGGGGTGCAGGATGGCGAAGTGACCGCTTACCCCTTGAAAGATTTGTCATCAGAAATAACCGATACCGAGATCAAGTTTCGATATCGATACTTTCAGGATTTTACGGGCGAACTGGTCCTTCCTGAAAACTTTACGCCT
>Ga0307488_10002512_pt1 | contig 15501 bp, 15 predicted proteins | sample SB02metaG_FD_202248 | JGI IMG/M metagenome (GOLD analysis project Ga0307488, IMG submission 202248) | Sea-ice brine microbial communities from Beaufort Sea near Barrow, Alaska, United States - SB 0.2 | ecosystem: Environmental > Aquatic > Marine > Coastal | place: USA: Alaska | collected... | reverse complement strand
ACTCGTCATTAATAAAATTAAGACCATTTAATTGTGGATTATCGCCTGAAAAATAAATATCTAAATCTCCTTCTATCTCAAGAAATTTGGTGCCATATCCAAATGCTATCGATAAGATAATTCCAGAAATCAAAACAGCCCATCTATACTTTAATATCCAATTAGAAAGAGATTTTATAAATTCATATTCGGTAGTTTTCATAAATATTAAATTGTTTTTAGTTTAAGATTGTGGGGTTAAGAGACTTTTATCGGCCATTGCTACAGTAACTGTTCCTTTGGCAAAAACAGTATCTCCATTATAAGCTTTTACTTTTAGACATGATGCAGAACCCATAGTCCAGTCTAATTCACCATGCAAATAAACTAAAGTTCCCGGTACAACAGGAGTAAAAAATTTCATTTTAAAACCACCAAAAACGCCTATGGTCGATTTATCAATATCATAATCTATTAACTTCCCAATTTCCCAATTTTGATTACTTAATTGTACTAATAAACCACAAGCTTGTCCCATTGCTTCAGTTAGTAACACCCCAGGGAAAATTGGAAGTTCGGGAAAATGTCCTTGAAAGGCAGGCTCTCCAATTCCGATAGCTTTAAGACCAATAATAGACTTGCCTTTTTCATATCCAATTATTTGGTCAACTAATTGAAGTGGATATCGATGAGGTAATAATTTTTGTATTTGATAATTTTGTATTAATGTATTTTCCATTAAATATGTTTTTTTAATAATGTAATTACTGAATAGCCTGTTTTATCAATAGTCGCTACAATTACATTTTTTGGTTTTATTGTTAATCCTTCTTTATTGATGGTTCCTTGATTGAATAAACCTTTAGCTTCATCTAAATCATTATTAAATAACCCTATTGTATATAATATGCTTGCTAATCCACCAGCATTATCACCATTACCATATGTGATTTCAGGGAAAAATATTTTGGATGGCTCTCCTAAAGTATTAATAATTTCTTTTTCTAATAATTCACCATTAATATTATGTCCTCCAGCACCAATCATTATCATATCAATTTCAGAAATTTGAAAACCATTAAGAAGTAATAGTTCTTTTATTAAAGAAGTCATTAGGTTTTCATTTAATTGTCCTTCATAAGCCTGACCTGAAATGATTCCTAAAATAACACCATAAATTTCCTGTTTATTTTCTTTTGCAGTTTCAACCCTTTGCAATGCTACAGATACTCCATATTCATTACTTTGAGGTAAATTAGAATTTCGATTTTCACCATCTCTAATTGCTTGATGATATTTAGATGTGGTTTCTGTTGAACATACAATTGCACAATCAACAATAGAATCAGTTAAATGTAAGGAGGCTACATCTAGAGCTTGTAATGAAGCACACATGCCTCCATTTATTGAGAAATTTGGTCCTGTAATTTTAGATTGAATAGCCATTTGCGAAGCAGCAGCGTTTGCAATCGTGTTAGGGGTACTCATAGGACTAACTAAATCTGGACCATCATGTTTAGCCGATAGGTCAAAAATAAATCCTTCATAAATATTAGATAACTCTGTACCATCATATAAGCCTACTTTATTCTTATTTAATTCAATCGTTTTGTTTATTTCATTTTGATTAATGCACTGAAAAGATAAGTTACAGAACATCTTTGTTGCATCGCTAAAATAACGTTGACCTCGTTTTACCATATACTCATCTGGATCATATGCTTCTATTTTTGTTGTCTCTTTTTTATTGTTTATTTTATCAAAAAAAACTTCTTTTCCACTTCCATTAGAAGATAGATATCCAACACCAACTATGGCTATTTTATGATCAATCATTTTTTTTATTTTTAGGGTTAATTATATTTACTAAAAATTAGACTACAAATATTACCTCCAAAAGCAAATGAATTGCTCATTACATTTTGAATTGGAGCAGGTTTTAAACCAAAACTATTTAAATCAATCTCTATTGGAAAAATCTTATCTATTTTTTCTGTGTTTTTAGTACTTGGTATAACTTGTTCTTGTAAAGATAAGACAGCAGATATCCCTTCAAAAGCACTAGCTGCTCCCATACAATGGCCAATTACAGATTTTAAACTATGAACTGGAATATCTGATAACTTTTCTCCAAATACTTTATACATTGCATTTACTTCATGAAAGTCATTAGCCTTAGTGCCAGTACCATGGGCGCTTATGTAACTAATATCATCAATATCTAACTTGGAATTTTCGAGTGCTTTTTTCATAGCTGAAGCTGCTCCTTTTCCTTCTGGGTCTGGGGCAGTAGGATGGTATGCATCGCAGCTTAATCCATACCCTGAAATTTCCCCGTAAATTTTAGCTCCTCTTTCTAAAGCATGATCTAAATCTTCTAAAACCATAATTCCTGCACCTTCACCTACAACCATTCCTGTCCTATTCTCATCAAAAGGCTTTATGCTTTCTGTAGTCATAGCTCCTAAACGATAAAATATTGTATAACATGATCTTGTAAAAGGATCTGATCCTCCAGCCAACATTACTTTTGACCTACCATTTTTTATCATTGAGTAAGCAGTGCCAAAAGCATAGTTGCCAGCAGTACAAGCGGTTGGTATTACCATATTAGTCCCTCCAAAACCACATAATCTAGCTACCTTAGAGCTTAGTTCAATTGGTCTAAAGTATGATAGCATTTTTTTAGCGTTTGAAGAAAGCTCTTCATCTTCATCTTGAATATCATATTTATCTATTGTGCGCTCTACAATATCCTCAGTTCCATTTGTAGTTCCTAAAATAACTCCGTATCTATTTGGAAAATTTATTTTTTCTGGAAAACCAGCATCTATTAAAGCCATCTTTGATGCTTTGTAAGCATAGTCAACAGATTTGCTATAATCTGATAAGTCTGGGTCTGAATTTAAAGTGTCTTCTCCAAATACTTCAGCAGACAATGAATTTCCTTTGAAATCTTCGCTATTTAGTTTTGTTAACGGTCTAATACCTGTGTTTTTTTCTTTAACATTTTTCCAAAAATCAGGAATATTACAACCTATTGGACTTACAACTCCTAAACCTGTTATTACAACTCTTTTCATAATTATTGATATTGAATTTTAATAAAATTATTTTCTTAAGCAGTTAATCCTCCATCTATAACTAGGGTATGACCTGTTATGTAATTACTCTCTGATGATGCTAAGAACTTTACAGCACTTGCTACTTCTTCACTGTTCCCCATGCGCTTCATAGGAATCATACTATTAATTTTCTTTTTAGCTGAATCTGGCATTGCATCAACCATTTCTGTAGCAATAAAACCAGGAGCTACAGCATTTACTTGTACACCAAAAGAGGCAAATTCTCTTGCTAGTGTTTTTGTTAATGAAATTATTGCAGCTTTAGAACTGGCATAATTTGCTTGACCCTGACTACCTTTCATTCCAGATACAGAAGAAATGTTTATTATTTTTCCTGCACCTCTTCTAATTGCTCTGCCACCAAAAGACTTAGTGACATTAAACACCCCATTTAGGTTTGTATTAATTACATCATTCCAGTCTGAAGGTTGCATTCTAAAAAACGCACCATCTTTAGTGATTCCTGCATTATTTACAAGCCCATATATTTCTCCCATTTCATCTTCAATTAGAGTAATTAATTGCTCTATGTCATCATAATTTCTAACATCTAACTTGTAGCATTTTACTCTATTATTTTTATTTCCTAAAGAAGAAATTATTTCCTCAGCAGCTATTTGATTATTATTATAGGTGAATGCTACTCTTGCTTCAGACTCGTATAATTTTTTTACAATTGCACTGCCAATTCCTTTACTTCCACCTGTAACAAGAAATAGTTTGTCTTTTAAGTCGTTTTTCATTTTGTTTTATATTGAATTTAGTACTTCAGGATCTCTAGAGCTACTCTGTAATTTTGGTTTTAATTTTTTTTTGAATATATCTTCTTTATCCATCTCAAGTATTAGATTATCTCCATATTTAATTACTTTATCGTTAATTGTTCTTCTTATACTGGAATAATTTTTTAAAGCGACATTTAGAGTTATTTTGTTTTGATAATATAAGTTGAGTTGGTTCATTAATTCATCAACATCTTCGATAGCAGTATTCATACCTTGCCCTGTTATTGGGTGTACACTATGAGCAGAATTTCCTACAAACAAACAGTTTTTAATGAAATATTGATCAAGATTCATTTTCATTAGTGGAAATGATATGAAGCCATCAATGGACTCTAACTTTTCTAAGACATCATCATTATTTGTTACAAAGCTTTTTAACCTATTTTTAAATTCTGAAACAGTAGCTTCTTCTAAAAAATAGTTTGCTTCTTCCTTTTTGAAACCAACTAACAAACGAAATTCGGTATTGCTTATAGGATAGAAATATGCTAATCCAAATTGATTATCTACGTAAAGGTTATTCACAATATCCACACTATCAACTATAGGAAATGTATTGTAAAATATCACATGATCATAGTATGTTTGAATAGCCTGAATACCACATAGAATTCGTAATTTTGAGTTTACTCCATCTGAACCAACAAATAACCCTGCTTCTACTTTGTTTTTATTAGATAATGTTACTTTGGAAATTAATTTTTTATTTTCACTATAAATCAAATTTTCTATTTCTATTCCAAATAGAATATCAATATTTTTATCTTTTTGCAGGTAAGAAAATATAATATCAATTATTTTACCGTAAGGAATTAAATAGTTGAGCTATCTGTAAAACGAGTTAAATTTATTTTACATCCAAATACTAATTGTTAATATACTTCTATTAATCTCACCAACCTTTTCATACTTAAATAGTGAAGATGCTTTGGTACAAAATCTTTGCTATTGTGTATATATTTTTCGTGTAATTTTTCAATTATAGTGTCTTTAGAATTAGACCGTAATTGAATTTGTATTTTATCTATTAATTTATTTGTGCAAGTAAGACTTGATTCGAATGCTTTTTTTACATCTTCTTGTTTAATGTATTCACTGTGACCCAAGGCTATACTTTTGGGATTTGTTGTACTTAGTAAAGAAATGCTATTTAAATAATTTGAAATATTATCAAAAGCTAATGGAAACCAATCTTTAGGTGTAAAAAATTCTCCTAATGCATCTGAGACGAAAAGTCTACCACTAAATTTTTCATAAAGTGAAATAGAACAATTGCTATGTCCAGGAGTAGGTATTACTGTAAACGACAATTCGTTACCACATGTTAATGTTTGCTTTTCTTTTAATTGATTAATTTGAATATTTTTAAAAGATGTTTTGGAAATTTTATTAAAAGTTTCTTCTTTTTCTTTTAAAGCAATAACTTCATTATTTAAGTTTTCTATTACGAGTATTCCTTTATCCTTATTTAGTTTAGTTATTGCAATTTCTCCTGCATAAATTTTTACTTCAGATAAGCTAGAATATAAGTAAGAAACTAAGCCGCAATGATCATAATGAGTATGCAGTATAATCCAATGTTTAATATGATTTAAATCACCTATTATCGAAAATAGTTTTTGCTTAACCTCTATAAATTGAGCACTAATTCCACCTTCGATAAGTGTCCAGTTTTTTGCATTACCAATTAAATATATAGGATTCTCAAAACTACCTACATTATAAGATTTAGTTGCCATTAATTTTGATATAAAGTTGCACCCCAAGTTGCACCAGAACCATAACCAATAATTAAACATAAATCTCCTTCTTTTAATCTTCCTTCTTCTCTAGCCATAGCTAATGTTACGGGTAAAGAGCCAGATGCCATATTGCCTAAAGATTCTACGTTAAGCATTATTTTTTCTAAGGGAATGTTTAATTGTTCTATTACTTTATCTAATATTCTCATATTTGGTTGATGAGGGACTATTAAATCGATATCTTCAAGACTGAGGTTATGCTTTTTTAAAATTGTTTCAGATATTTCAACGAATTTTGATAGGGCATGATTAAACATATCTTTGCCATTCATTCTAAAATACGGTATTCCTTCATTAAAAGTATTATTTGCAGAACCAGGACTTTCAGTCCAAAGAAGTTTAAAATAATTACCATCTGCTTTAATAATAGTATCTATAATTCCTTTTGAATCATTTATTTTTGAGTCGTTTTTTCCAACAATAACCGCTCCTGCACCATCACCAAGAAGAATTGATAAGTTTCTTCCATCGTCTGAATAATCCATTCTTTTAGAAAGAATTTCACCACAAACAATCAAGATGTTTTCATGTTTTCCTGATTCAATGTATTGTTGAGCAATATCTAAACAATAAATTAGCCCAGTACATTGCGCTCTAATATCGAATACAGGAATGTCATCAAAATCTAATTTCCCTTGTAATAAACATGCTTGAGATGGATCATGAAAATCTGGACTTAACGTATTTACTATCAACATATCTATGTTTGATGCATCTAATTTAGCATCAAACAATGCTTTTGTAATTGCTGGTAACATTAAATCTGATAGGCCTTGATTGATATCTGCATGTTGCCTTGTTAAAACACCTGTTCTATTTTCAATAAATTCTATGGTTGAATTTAATCGAGAGACGATTTCTAGATTATCAATAGTATTGTTGGGTAAACAGTACCCAGTACCCTTTATAACAACATTTTTTTTAGCCATGGTGTTTTATACAAAAAATTTACTTAGTTTTTGCCCTAAAGACATACTCCCTTTAATCATTAACCTTTTGGTTAATATAGCAATGATGTCTTTTAGTTCCTTGTTAACTAATTTTAAATATACATCTGTACTGCACATAATAGTTACGTTTGGTTTTTCATGCTTACCATTTTCTAATTGAAATGTTCCATTAATAATAATAATAACATGAAAAAACTTGCCAGGTTCACTCAATTCCCATTGATAAACTGCTTGTAAGTTTTGGCAATTTTCTGGATGAAATCTTTCTGGCATAGATGCAATTACTTCATCTACAGATTTACATTTTTTAAATTCTTTTTTATTTCCCATTATTAATTCTGTTTATTTTTTTTTAATATGTTATCTATAATTTCACTAAACCTAGACTCTTCCCAAAAAGACCTGTAATCAGGATGATAAATTTCAATTTCTATAAAAGATTCAAAAATGGGAGTCATAATTTCTTCATCAATTCTCTTCTTATTATCTGAAAATAGAATTGTTTCAAAAAAATCGTCATAGTTTTGAAAAGCAGGATGTGCGAAATTAACACGCTCTATAATATCTATATTTCCAAAAATAGTATCTATTAAGCCTCTTAAAAACCCTGGAGTAAATTCTCTAGCTTCATCCATAAAACCTGGTACTTGATTGCAAAATTCTGCAACCATTCTTTTTCCCCATGCAATATGTCTTGTTTCTTCTTTGTTATGCTCAACTGCAACTGCAGCTGCCAATGGAGAGACAAAATCATTTTTTAAATCTATCATTGCATTGTTTTCGGCAAACCATTCAATAATAATAGTTAGATAAATAGCTTTTAAAGGAAACTCTTCCATTGAAGCATTATCTTCATAAAAGTTTTTAATAAACTCACTAACCTCTGCTGGCTCAATTTTAAAATGTTCCATTGCTTTTCTAAATACCATTGAATGAACAATTTCTTCTTTACAGAAATGAAGCATATATTCAGTAACATTCGGAAATTTAGCTAGCGATTGATTATTTATGAGTTTCATGTAATACTCAGTCACCAAGTTCTCAAACGTTATGAAAGCTGCCCACCAACCTCCAGTTTCATTTTTTGCTAACTTTATTCTTTCATCTTCTGTGGCTAAATCATAAAATTTTGTTCCATAAATTGATAGGTTTTCTCTTCTTTTTAACCAAGATTTATCACTATAGGGTTCATCCCAAGGATGACTATCAATTAAACTCATTTGTTTCTTTTCAGAAAGTTTACTTAGGCGTTTTATAAACTTATCTGTACTTTTTGATAATACAATTTCTTCCATTTTTTGTTTTTTATTAGGTTATAAAATAGGGGGTTATTTCACTGTTTTCTTTATGGTTTAAGAATTTTCTATTGAGTTCAGGTATCTAGAAAGTGTTTTTTTTAAACTTATTTTAGCATGCATAAACCCCTGACACATAGCAGCTTCATAACCAGCTCCAGAGGTCCAAGTACCAGCAAATTTCAACCCTTTAATTGAATGGCTAGCTAAAAATCTTAGATTATCGTTTGGAGATATTTTATACCCAAAAGCTGAACCATCAGGTGAATTAGTGTATTTTTTATTAGTTCTTGGAGTAGAACTTTCTTTGTATATGATATGACCTTCTAAATCTGGAAAATAAGAATAAGCTCTTTTAATTATTTTATTTTGGATCATCTCCTTTTTTTCTAAATATGCTTCTTCGCTTAATTCGAACCAATCGCTTTTATGATCTAATACAATAAGCTGGATTGTCCTTCCAGAATCAGGATCCATTTTATGATAGTTGGTAATACTAAGACTTAACATATCAAATCTATTATTACTTTCCTTTTCTTCCTGAGTTAACAGGTCTCCATGTTCGCTTACTACAATATATTCTTCCTTAAGGAAACCTAATTTTTCTGGTGAAACATCTGTAATAAGATACACACAGAAATGCCCCCAACCAAATTCTAATTGGTTTAATTTCTCTTTAAATTGTTCTTTTCCAGGGAAATTAGAAATCATATTTATTACATTATGAGGTGAACATGTTGCAATCAAAGTGTCAGTAATAAATTCATGTTTATCACTTTTAATTTTATAAACCTGATTGTTTTTTAATTCAATTTCATGAACAGTATCTTTAAGGGATACATATCCACCTCTATCTTTAAATTCTTGTAATAAAAATTTTGAAAGTGCTAATCCTGTACCTTTTACATAACCCGACTTTGTTCCAAATGCTGTATACAAATAATGCAAGAAATAAACGGCATTGGCTTCATTTGCATTTGTACCTAGATACATTGCTGTTGAACTTAATAAATCTATTAATCTTTCATCATTAAAAAGTGTTTCAAAATATTGTTTAGCAGTTAATTTCTGTAATGCCCTAGTTTCTGGTAGTAAATCTCCATTGAGTTTGTATTCTCCTAGTAGCATTCTAGCAAACATATAGTTTTGATAACCAATGGTATTGATGTCATTAAAAAATCGAACTAAACCTTTTGTTTCTTTAGTGAATTTTTGATTTAAATAAAGCTCAATATCTTTGATGTTTCCAGGAATATCATAATATTCACCTTGTACATTAATTGAAAATAATTCGTCAAAATAATTAAAGTCTAATTTATCCCAAATCTGAAGACGCTCTAATACATCTCTTAAATTACCATTTTCACTAAGACCAGTAATTTTATGTTGACTACAATCAAATTTATATTTTCTTTTATTTCTAACAAAACCTGTAGCATAACCTCCTGGAAAAATATGCCCTTCAACAATTGCTACTTTCTTTTTTCCTTCTAAAAGAGTAATTCCATACAATAAACCTGTTAAACCAGCACCTATTATAAGCTCGTCAACTGATTTTGTTTTTATAGATTTTTTTTTATTCATTTTATAATGAAATGATTTAAAATTTTAGTTTAACTATTTGATAATTAAATAGTTATAAATTGTTAAAATTTTCATAAATTACTAATATACAGAGACTTAATAGAAAACTTAAGTCACCTCAATAAATAAAAGTTAAATTTTAACTTAATAATTCAAGTTGTTCAGTAATCATTTTAGCAATACTTCTTGGCGTAGTCATTTCAGGGAGTCTTTCTTCAGATAATTTCACTTTATACTTTCGTTGAATCATTACCATAATTTCTAATCCTCTTAATGAATCGACATCTAAATCATTAGGTAAATCAACATCAGGTTGTACATCTGCAATTTCACATTCTGCAATTGGAGCAATAATTTCTGCCAGTTCTTTCAATAAGTTTTCCATAATTTCTGTTTTATATATTTAATTAATTTCTATTTGACTTCCTATTTTCCATACTTGAGCCCCAAAACCCCAACCTATTGCTGCACCAGCAATAACAACGGTATCTCCAATTTTAACTCTTCCTTGTTTTAATGCCTCATACAATGTTACAAGTGTTGAAGCAGAGGCTAAACATCCGTAGTTTTTTACGGTTAATATGTATTTATCATAATCTATACCTACAGCATTTGCCCAGATATCTACCATGGTCTTTGAAGTTTGATGAAAGATGTAAAAGTCTACATCTTGAGTCGTTAGATTTATTTTATTTAAAGCCTCTTTAATCACTTTAGGAACTAATACTGGGATAAATTTTTGCATTTTAGCCTGGGTATCTTCCTCTATAGTAAAGTATAAACCATAATCTTTAGGCATTAACCCATCTTTGCCAGGATTGCTAGGGTTTCTCCATTGTGCTACCGCCAAATCGTACACCTCGGCGTTTGTTTTATATGCTGAGGATATTAATCCAGTATTATTACTTCCTTTATTTAATATTGCAGCCACAGCCCCATCAGCAAAAATAGTTGATGATTTATCTGTAAAATCTAAAATACTAGAGATATATTCTGATGCACAAACGAGCACATTTTTAGCAGCTCCATTTTTTAAATAGCCATTGGCTATTTGCATAGCAACTAAAAAAGTTAGGCATTCTTGATCTACATCTAATACTAATGCGTTTTTACAATTTAACTTTGTTTTTATAGCTTGAGACAATCTTGGATAAACGATTGTCTTATCTTCGGACCAGCCATCAAAACAAGTAGAATTGCATAATATTAAATCAATATTTTCTGGTTTTAATCCTGACAAATCAATTGCTTGTTTACTTGCTTTTAATGCAAGTTCAATTGCAGTTTCGCCAGATTCTCTATTTATTATAAACCTTCTATCAACTCCCCAAAATCGAAACCAAGTCTTTGAAATAATTTCAATTTCCGAATAAGGAGGTTCATCATTAGCTATACTATTTTTAGGCATTTGAATTGCCAAACTTTGTATTTTAGTGTTTTCCATTATAAAATTTCTTAATTAAGTATACGTTTCTATTATACACTTAAAACTATACTACTGTATCTATTTAAAAAAGGACTGTAATTAATACTACAAACATTACTAATATTGTTATTTTCTTTTAATTCTTCTAAATAGTAGGGTAAACTAAAAGGGCCTAAAGATTTAAATTCGCTATTGTTTTGAATACTCCTAATTACTTTTTTTGTTGTACCGAAATTAATTTTATGTTTAGGAAACCAAGATTCAAAAATCACACTATCTACACTATATTTATCTAGCATTGTATTAAAAAAATCTTCTCCAGTTTGGTTTAAATCTTCGAGGTATTTTTCATTAGAATCCCAAGTTAATTTAGACCTAAACTGATTTTTTGCTAATTCCTCACCTCTTGTTATCATATCGTAGCGACAGAAAACATCTGTAGTTTTTAAATCTTGATATTCAGTGACTATGTTTTTGTTCAGATTTTCGGCAAGAATAACTGCAATTCCATCTGGAATATTAAATCCGCTTTTATAATCTGGATGTACAGATGAATGTAAAAACTCAGCCCTTATTATGAGTACATTTTTTAAATTCTGATCAATCATAAATGCTTTTGCAATGCTAAAAGCTGTATTCCAATCACTTTCATGAATATCAATTACAAAGGCATTTTCTGCTTTAATTAAATAGTGTATTGGGTGAGCGACTCTTGGAACCCCTATTGTTTTGTCCTGAAATAATCTATCAGGACTTAAAGTAATATTTAAAATGAGATCTATATCTAAAGGGTTGAAATTTGATTCTTCTAATAATTGTTTACAAACTGGTAATGTTTTATCTAACATTAGATCATTAGAATTAAATCTTGGTCTATAATCATCAAAGGCTAAATTTTGAAAGCTATTTACTTTACTAAAATCTTTAGGAAAATGAGTTATTGCGTTTATAATTTTCATGTCTACTCTATAATTACTTGATTTAGTTGTTCTTTAATTTTCTGCTTCAGAATCTTTCCATTTGAATTGTATTCGAAATTTTTAAAAATCAATATTTTATGTGGTCTCAAATAACTTTCAAAATTATCATTTAAATCCTTTTGAATTTTTTCAATTAAACTTTGTTCATCTATTGATTTATTAAGGGTTAAACATAAGTAAGTGAATATATCTGATACATCTTCGTCTTCTACTCCTACATAAACAGCTTCAAAAATTGGATAATTATGTAAGACATAATTTTCAATAATACTAGGTATTACCTTTCTTCCATTAACCTTAAACATTTCATCTATTCTGGCTAAGAATCTATAGTCATCTTCATTTTCCTTTTTAAAGTTATCGCCAGTTTTATACCAATTATCAATCGAAAACTTATTCTGCTGATTCCCATCTTTGTATCCTAAAAGGAGATATGAAGGTTTTACACAAATCTCACCAAAATTATTTTCGCCGTTTGAATTTAGTTTAATATCGAAACCATAAATTGGTTTTCCTGTAGAATTTATATTCTCTTCTCCTGGAATATTAGATACATATACATGACCAATTTCTGTACATCCAATTCCTTGGGTAATGTTTTTGCCGGTAAATTGTTTCCACCTTTTATTTATAGTTGGATTTAAATTAGAACCCGCAGAATAAAAGACTCTAACACTTTCATAGGCTTTTAAATTTTCTTCGTGCAATAGCACATTATAAATTTTTGGTATCGCAAAGAAAATTGTAGGCTTAAAATTTTCAAAATTTCTTAAAATTCCATCTGCATTTGGCCAATTATCATCTATAAGTACTTTAGCACCCGTCCATATTGGAAAAAACAAACTATTACCTAACCCATATCCAAAAAACATTTTTGGGATGGAATATATGCGGTCTTTACTGGTTATTTTGAGTGTTTTTTCAGCAAAACAAATTGTGTTACTGATCATAGATATTTGAGAATGAATAACTGCTTTTGGGTTTCCAGTAGTTCCTGAAGTATATTGCCAGAAAGCTGGAGCATCCTTACCCCTTAAAGCAAAGGACATTTCTATTTCGTCCTCTTCTAGAAAAAAGGCTTTACTTGATCTTGGGTAAAAATATTCTTTGTTATTTTTTAGAACATCTAAATTTGAGACATATCTATCTTGGACTATTATTTTGTTTCTTGAATCAATATTTGGACTCATATTATATATTTCTTCAATCTTTTTTAAAGATTGTATTTCTGTCACAACCAAAGTTGCCATACTATCTTTTAAAATATATGACAAATCTTTTAATTTAGTTTTTGGATTAATTAATATTGGAATTGCCCCAATAGAGATTGCTCCAAAGAAAAACTCAAATATAGCTGGAGAATCGTTTAACAGTAATACAATTCTTTCTCCTTCTTTTAATCCAGATTTTAATAAATAATCTGCATTTTTAATTATATTAATTAATAGCTCTTTCCTAGTTATTTCAGTATTATTCCAGACTAATGCAGGTTTATTTGAAGAAATATTATTACCCTCGAATACTAATTTAGTAAGATTGAATTTTTCTTTTATATTTAACATTGAATTAGATTTTTAAATGTGTTTGTGTTCTATGTTTTGCTGTAGATAACTATTACTAAAAGATACAATCAAGTTTTGTTGCAACGAATTTATTTGTACAATAATCTTATTAACATTACCTACTTTAAGTACTTCACACTCTAGGCCACTTAATGGACCATAAGCAATTTTTTTAATCTCACCAACTTTTGGAAGTTGCGCATCCACTACAATATCTGTAATTTCTTTTGCACCAACCAAAAGTTTGATTTGATTCACTTCTTTTTCAGTTACTCTTGCATATTCTTTTCCGAAACGTATATAAGCACAGGCACCATTTACAGATAATGCCTTATAAAATTCTAATGAAGAATTAATATTTACAAATATATAAGAAGGAAATAAGGGTTTTAAAATCGTTTTCTTACGATCACTCCATTGTTTAATTGTTTTTATTTGTGGCAAAAAAGACTCTAATGAGATTTCTTCTAAAGATTCATGCACTTTTTTCTCCCAACGGGACTTGACATATAGTACATGCCAACCAATGTTAAAAGTCATATAAAATATATTTTTTAGTTCTTAAACATAGCTTCGCTTTTCTCAGTCACAGTGAGTTTATTTTTTAAAAAAAATGTATGATGAAGTTAAGTTCTTTTAATTAACAAAAACTCAACTTCTATAGCGTAAAGAAAAGCATAACTATTCGTTTTTTTAAGGGTATACCCTTGCTTTTATAAATTTAATTATTGAAATTTATAAATATCAATAACTAAAAACAAACTCAAACATCTAGTATACATGTGTTTACCGTAATTAAAAAAATAGTTACCTTTGTTATAATGAATTATTAATTCATTCTATGAAAAAAACCAAAAATCCATATCACTTTTTAGAAAATTATTGTTTAAGAACTCCTACTTTACCTATCAATTTCTATAAAAATGTTTTTAGAGTGAAAAAAAATAGGTTTGAGCAATTAAAAAATACTTGGAAAAATGAAGTGTTAAAAGAAGCAATTTTTTTAGCTTCTCCATATTTATATAATGAATTGTACAACTATTTTAAAAAAAACAGAGATTACGTTTCAAAAAAAGAAGAACTGAATCAAACATTTTTAAAATATATTATTAGAGCATCTACAAGATGTACACCTTTTGGATTATTTGCTGGAGTTTCTGTTGGAAACTTCGATAAAGACTCCTTAATTGAGCTAAAGTCAATTGAACAATATAAACGAATCACTAAATTTGATACCAATTATATTGCATCACTTTTTAATCATTTTTTAAAGAATTCGATGATTAAGAAGCATTTGTCGTTTTTTCCGAACTCAACATTATATAAAGTTGCAAATCAATATCGTTATATAGAATATCAGTTAGAAAAGGCAAAAAGAACTTATAGCATAGAAGGAGTTGAGCATACACCTTATTTGGAAACAATACTTACAGCTTCTAAAAATGGAAAAACAATTCATCAACTAGCAAATAAAATTATAGCGGATGATATCTCTATTGAAGATGCCAGTGAATTTGTAGAATCATTAATAGAAAATCAAATACTGGTAAGTGAGTTAGAATTAAATGTAACAGGAAGTGATTATTTAGGCCTGGTTATTAAAAAACTAGATTTATTAAAAAACACAAAACAAAGTGTTTTGCCTTTAAAATTATTGCAAAATAATTTAACTACCATAGATAAGAAAATAGGAAATACGTCAGTTCCTTATCATAATTGTTTCACTTCTATTAAGGAGTTAGGCATTCCGTTTGAAGAAAAACATGTATTTCAAACAGATTTATTTGTTAAAACTAGTACGAATACGCTAGCTATTAAACATGGATATACTCTTAAAAAATTACTCCCTTTGCTAAATAAATTATCTCCTTTAAAACCGAGTAAGAATCTAGAACAATTCAAAAAAGCGTTTTTAGAGCGTTATGAAACGAGAGAAATGCCATTGGTACAAGTTTTAGATATAGAATTGGGTATTGGCTATATTCAACATCAATCCGTTTCAGATACGACTTC
>Ga0307488_10002511_pt1 | contig 15501 bp, 23 predicted proteins | sample SB02metaG_FD_202248 | JGI IMG/M metagenome (GOLD analysis project Ga0307488, IMG submission 202248) | Sea-ice brine microbial communities from Beaufort Sea near Barrow, Alaska, United States - SB 0.2 | ecosystem: Environmental > Aquatic > Marine > Coastal | place: USA: Alaska | collected... | reverse complement strand
AGTGGGTTAGGAAACAATATACCATTTAGCACACTTAAAGGTTATATCCAGATGTGCGATACAACGATCAGGAAGATCATTGATGTTGATCCTGAACATGTGGGTGTGAGTTTCTTCTCCGGGGAAAGCCTTACGTACGGACACGTATTCCTTAGACGTCTAAAAACAATGGGTTATCCAGGCAAGGTGTCTGTGGGTGGTCCGGGCATAAGTAGGTCCCCGGAAGAATCAATAGAGAAACTGTTAGAGGACCAACTAATAGATTACTATGTACTAGGCGATGGGGAGATAGCATTTGAAAAAATACTCAAACAGGAATTACCGTACCCGGGGGTCAATAACAGGAATCATATAGCAATCACTGACATGGACAATCTCCCACTTCCTAACTTTGATAATTTTGAGCTGGACAGATATCCAAAAATGTTCAACAAAAAAACATTGGGGATTGAAGGCAGTCGAGGATGTGTGAGAGATTGTGGATTCTGTGACATCAAGGTTTTATTTCTAAAATACAGATACAAGAGTGGAGTACGATTGTTCAAAGAGATACAGCACAATATAAAACAAAACAATGTCTATACGTTTTGGTTTACCGACAGTCTTGTAAATGGCAATCAAAAAGAGTTCCGTGTGATGCTGAGGATGTTAAGTGATTACAACAACAAGGCCCCACAGGATAAACGTATCACTTGGACAGGACAGTATATTGTTCGTCCGCAGAAACAATACATAGAAGAAGATTTTAAATTACTGGTCGATAGTGGATGTTATACCTTAGCGACTGGCATAGAAAGTTATAGCGAAAGTGTACGAAAGCATATGGGCAAAAATTTCAGTAACGATGATATACGTTGGTTCTTCAACAAGTGTCAGGAATATAATATCAGTCTTTTTATAATGATGATCATAGGGTATCCCACAGAAACACAGAAGGACTTTGAAGATACGTTGACTTTTTTTGATGAATTTGAACACCTAGCTGATGATGATACCATCTCTGGCCTACAACTAGGACATACAATGATAATGATACCTGGCACCCCGGCATGGAAACAGCAAGACAAGTTGGGTGTAACGTACGAGCAATTACTAAATGTTAATGAGTCAAACAGCTGGCGTAATGCCAACAGTGATATCAAAGAAAGGATTAAACGTAGATTGATCGCACAAAAAAAGGCCCTGCAAAGAGGTTTTGGAATACGTAGCAGTCAGGATCATATAGATATGTTTAAGAGGTGGATACATGGAGTTTAATTTAGCAATAACATTAGAACATGATTTTGTTCGAGAACCGATTAGGACCAGTGTGGTCCTCAATGACGCTGTTCTCTATAAAGGTAAACTAACTGAAAAAGTCTTGGAGTTCACATGTGAGGCGAAGAATGAAAATAGTTTAAAAATATTCTTACATAATAAATTGGCCAACGACACAGTAATTGATAAACAGAACAACATCATAAAGGATACCTTTATCAACATCAGTTCTATAAAAATAGATAAACGTAAACTAAAGTTTGCCATCAATGACCTAGGACATATAAAGTACGACACCGGTGAGATTGCAAAAAACAGCACTTACTTGTCAAAAAATGGTTACTATGAGATCAAATTTGATCTTCCTATAAAGAACTTTTTACAGAGATATTATAGTAAATGGGACAAATATAAAGTTATAGATACAGAGAAAGAAATAAGATTAATAGATAAGTTTTTAGAAAGTATTAAATAATAGCATGATCAGATACACAATCAAGTGCAGATGCACCACCAAGTTTGAAGGCCAATTCCCAGACAGCAAGTCATTTACCAAACAAAAGAAACAGGGCATGATACAATGTCCCATGTGTGATGGCTTAAATCTAACCTATTCGAAGATTAGAACAAAGGTGCTCCCAAATGCAGATCAAAGCAGTAGACCATAACAACGACTTGTATGCAGTGTCAGATGTATTTGAATCTGAACTTCTGAAAAGATTACATGATACACAGTTGCTAGACTATAAATGGCAAAAAGAAAATATGCAGGAGGATCTGTTAAGGCGTAACCTAAAATATAGCAAGGATGATATATTACATGACCTTGATAGACAGATCAACGACAAAGAACATTTACAACAGTTCTCAGACATACTGGGAGAAAAGGTTTACGGACTCAGCAGTAACTTCTGGTTGGACCTGCCGGGTTACACTATTCCAAATCATCCAGACAATCCTAGAGTCAGGAGTGTTGTACAAATATTTTTATGGCCTAACGATGTATCACTGGGCACGGAGTTCTATCACAATGTGGCAGACCAATCAGAATTGAACAAACAAGGCAGTTGGACCAACCCAACAGAAGAAAATACCAACAACCTGTGTGTAAGAAAGAAGTTTGATTATATAGTAAATACAGGATACATCATGAAAAACAGATTCCAAATACACGGAATGACTACTCCAGTACCCAAAGATACTATTAGATTTAGTCTTTATGGACACATAGGCACTTAATTTACCATACAATACAATTAGCGGTTGACTATCCTCTCATTATAGTATAAAATATATTTTATATGAACTTGAAAATAATCTTATCAGATGAAAACTCATGTTTATTTTATTAACAATTAAGGAGAAAAAATATGTTAAGCGGAATGTTTAAGACTTTTTTTCCTTCTACTAAAAAGGAAAACAAAACAATGGCAAACTCAACTCAATACGTAGTTTACACAAGAAACTTCAAATCGAGAGCAAAACAGATCGGTGTATTTGCGGAACCGGCTTCTTCATTCAAAGTAAATGGTGAAGTACATGGTGGCAAAATCAAGTTCAAAAACTTGGCTGTTAAAAACACTAAAAGAAAGACTGCTACCAACAAGTTATTATCTAAAGGTATTGACTTCACAGTAGAGATCTTAGGTGTTGCACCTCAGTCTTCAGCTTTGACGATGAAATCAAACATCATTTCATTACTTAAAAAGTCTGGAAGAAAAGTTATCAATTACACTGCGTAATTAATATCTAATTTAAAGGGGCGGTGCTTAACTGTATCGCCCTTTTTTTACGGCTTAAATATCTACATGAAGATTACTAGTTTCCATGTAGAAGCATCATCACACTGCAACGCAAGATGTCCAGGATGTCCTAGGAACATACACGGATACAATGTCAATGATCATTTTACTCTAGAACATTTGTCTACAAACAGATACAAAGAAATCAGAGATGAATATCCTGATTTAAATTATGTGAGAATCAACGGCGGACTAGGTGATCCTATGATGAATCCAGCGATATCAGAGATAGTAGAAATAAGTGATTGTCTTGTGCAAGTAACGACCAATGGCTCTATTGGTAATAGAAAAACATTTGAGAGATTGGCCAAACTAAAGGTACAGATAGAATTCAGCATAGACGGACTGGAAGATACTAACCACATTTACAGACAAGATGTGGAATGGAAAAAGATTATGGAAAGGGTTAAGTGGTTTATTGATGCAGGAGGGAGGGCATTATGGAAATGGGTTCCTTTTAAACACAACAGTCACCAACTTGAAGAAGCAAAGGAGTTGAGCAAACGATTGGGTTTTGTAGAGTTCCATATCAACGCACAAGGCAGGGACGACTTCCCAGCACTAGACAAGGAAGGCAATGTGTCACACTGGATACAACCACATGACAGGCCGGCAAGAAAACAAAGATTTGATCCAGAAGATGCAATAAAACTTTTAAAGAAATCAAAACAATTCTTTCCTGAGCCAGGTAAACATTTTGAGATCACATGTGAACACTTACGGGGAGAAGTTTACATCACAGCAGGTGGCAGGGTGACCCCTTGCTGTTATCACGGAACTGATGTTGCTGACAGGAAATCCGTAGATGTCGCAGACTTCCCAGAGTTAGAGAAAACGTGGAGCACAGATAACTGTGATCCTACTTGTGCAAATTCCTGTGGTAAAAGATTAAGTTAAAAATTAACTAAAGTCGGTACTACCCATCGGGTAGCTTGTAGCTGATACAGATCCATCCTCGTGTAGCCATTCTGTTTTGAAATGCTCTGTGTATCCTCCTACAGGATCTTCATCCCATGGTGTTGAGCTGTCTTCGTACAAGGCATCAACTGCGGCCTTGAATGCTGTCTGCTTGTCTAGATCATCAAACTTATAAGTCACTACTAAAGTCATATCTGAATCGGCCAATGCATAGGTAACTGTTGGACTTGATGTAGTCCATACATCTCTGAAACCTATCTTGGTTTGAGCATCTGCGACATCATTAAATGTGTCAAGAGAACTGTCACTAAACCTGATCCTAAAATATCTTTTATGCCAAAATTTTGAAGCCATATTTGTAATTCCTTTTTATAACTAAACTTATTTATCTATAATTTTGAGACAAGATGTTTATAAAGCTGTATATCTTCATGTAAAATTGAATCAAAAAGCGAGGAATTTAAACATTTCTTAACTTTTTCAAACACTTCAAGTTTAGCTTGATTTGAAAAGTGTGAATTCACCCCTTCCTTTGAATAAGCATTCAAATTAATATCGTGTTTGTTTTCTTTAAAAAAGCTGTTCAATCTTTCAAATATATTATCAAACAAAGGGAAAAGTTTTATGTCCTTTAAATGTTTGAACTGTACATAATAGGGTATGTTGTGCTCATCAACCACACAGATGTCAGCAATGAATCTCAAGAACTGTGGATTGTCTATCTGTTCTTTTATGTTAGCCATGAATATCCTCTCCGTGATCGCTTTTGCCCTGCGTACAACTGGATCTATTATGATGCCAAAATGCACATCACTATTGTTAATTTGATCAGCTTGTATCTCTTGCCATCCGTTCTTTAGGAACAACTCCGAAAAGAATGTACCGGCACACTTGTTTGATCTATGATAGACCAAGTTGTCTAATCTATATGTTCCTTGGTTCCACACCTATCAACTATGCTCCGTCATAATAAATGCCAACTTTGTACTCTTTGAACCCGTGTGACAGCTTGTTCTTCTCTACGACCAAGTTGAATGCGTCCCATACACTCTCAGATTTGAAGTAGTTTGTGCATTTTAGACTTTCACCGTCCAGAAGCTCATACTCTGTGTCCGTGATCAGATCTGCTACAGAACTATGCCATTCCAAGTTACAATGTTCCAGTGCTGACGCCACAGAATCAAACGTTTTCAAGGGAAATGCTTTGAGAGAATCCTTATTTCCCCACCCTAGGAAATGTTCTGGATCTGTCTCATTAAAGAACTGCTCCAGGTAACTGCATGTAATTGTTTCTTTGGATTGCTTTGTGAACTGATATCTTTCCAGGCCTGCTGTACCTGTATCTATGCCTGTGAAAGCATTGAGATCGTGTTGACGGAAAATTTTACAGTGTTCAAACATAAGATAATATATCCTCAGTGCTTTTTAATTGTTTACCATCATAACTGTTACAGAACCTCATAGTATCTTTGTTGTTTAGATGTAGGAAATCACACAAGACCATTGCTAGTTCAATGTTCTCTAGATGTTGTATGTCCTTGTGCTGTTTTTTCCTTAAGCAAAAGACTGTGTCAACTACATTTTCTAAATATTGATTGTACAAAGGTAAATTTAGTTTTTTCTTTTTTTCTATAAACTCAATAGTTTTGTCTTTTAGTGAATCTATATTAAAGAACTCCGTTAATGCATTAATAAACTTTGTCGTATCTGTTAAAAAATTAGTCATGTCTATATTATAACTTTTATCACAAACAGGTTCTACCGTGTTCCACTGTTGTTTCAACTCTTCGATAAAATGTCTCTGTGAATTTAGGAACAATACTTGGTTCCTGAACCATTGAAAGAATTTTAAATCTCGATTTTTAAAATAAGGTTTGATCGTATTATGTTTGTCTTGTATTTTTTCAACACAATAAGGATGAATTGTGATCACATTGTTCAATATATGGCCCACATCGTGACTATCTACTCTCAGACTATTGTATTGTTCACTGTCGTATTTTTCAATCTCGACTATACTACACAACAGATGTCCAAAGGTGCCTGGATTCCATGTGACTGTGTAAGTTTTATTTTCCATAGTGTATTACATTGTTGGCCTCGGGATAGGTTCTCCATGGATCAAATATAATAGTATTGTCGTCTGCAGTGAATTCATCTGACTCATGCACTCTAACTATCACTTCCACGGGAGTATCTATACCGTGAGCTATTTGTCCTCCGTGCTTCTTCACATAGTATTGCACTAGAAGACTGTAACTGCCATCTACTAATTCCGTGCCTGCTTTGTATGAGTCTGAAGAGAACCATATGTTATTGCCATGTGTAAGTATTGCCTTGGCCATAGTTTCTGCCTGTTGTTCACGAGCAGTCATTATGCTTTCAAACAGATCGTAGCCTAGGTCTAGTTCTTTAGCCAACCAACGCAGTGCGATGTTGTCCCTGGGGTGACAGGCACCACCATCTCCCATGCCTGCTTTCATGTATGCCGGACTGACTATACGTTTCGTACTGTTCGCCAATGCATTAGTAACTTTGTCCACATCCATGTGGCCCAGTTTGTGTGCAACATCCTGTATCATGTTGACCAATGAGATCTTGTTACTGATGAACGTATTGTAGAATATCTTCATTGATTCTATCTCTTCCCATGTGCCTATCTCTGCACGTGGGTCATTATCACAAACTATGTTATAGAAACTTTCTAACTGTTGAGCCTTGTGTGCTGTATCGTAGTTGCCTTTCTTTGTACCTATCATTATCATCTCGGGATTGATCATGTCGTCGGCAACCGTGCCCATGGCAATCAGATAAGGATTGTATAGAAGTTTTGTGTTGGTCATTAATGGAGCGAACTCCCTCCTGATAGTTCCAGGTAGCACAGTTGATATCAACACAAGGGTTTGATCCTTGTTCATGTATTGATTACATTTGGTTAGTACCTTGATCACTGCTTCGTAATTGAAATCTTTGACTGGTAAGTGGCTAGTTGGTTCTCTGCCATCATATCCATCCTCGTGTGGGGTGGGAGTCGCGACGAATACAATATCTCTATCCTCTACAAGTTCTTTGATTGAGTCTCTAATTTCTATATGTTCACTGCTCTTGCGTACTATGTCATGACCTGTGACATGGAAACCTTTCTGTGCTATCGCTTCAGCACATGGCATACCCAACTTGCCCAGTCCAATGAATCCAATTTTTGTTTGATAGATGATGTTCATCTATTCTCTTTCTAGGTCACAGGTCACACAATGGAATCCGCCACCAAGTGTTCTTGCGTGTGTTAATGGGGTTTGTAAGACTTTGAACTTTTGATCCTGCAAACTCTTAATCAATTTTTTGTAAAGTGGATCAACAATGACTGTCTCGGGATCTATGGACAGGATGTTCATGCCAATCCATTTTGATGCAAAGGGAAATTCGTGGAACTCCTTCTCTTCAATGTCGTTTATCCATATCTTCTTGTAGTCTTTCATAAAACTTGGCAGGTTCTCTGCATTTACTCTCGATCCATTTAAAAGTATAGTATCTTTTGCTAACGAAGTCAACGTTGAATCTATGTGTGCGTGTGCGTAAACACCTTCCCATGTAATCACCTCAAACTCTGATCCCAATGTTTGTTGCAACCATTCAGCGCCTGATCTGTTTGCTGTATTTGATACAAGATACAACAGCTTGTCATCCAGTTTCAACACATTGGCGGCATCGAAAGTTGGATCAGAATCATGTTGTGGTGTGGGTGCCTTGATCCAATTACAAGTTGCCTGATCTTTGATGTGCTTGTACATGTCTGCCTCGTTTCGTCTGCTGGAATAAGGTGTTGGACATTCTATCAACTTATCTCCCACGGTTAACAATATATCTCTGGCACTGTAAGCCCAATGTGGTCCTGTAATGTTTGGCCTGTGTACTTTGACATCATTTTTCTCTAGGAGTTCTTGTAATAGATTCAATTCCCTATCTGTGTCAGCAACAACATTTTCATTGAATTGCATCTTTTCTAATTTGATCGGCCACGTGCTGGCATCTATCATCTGGTTAAAGAATGCATCATTGGTAGGCCATGCCCCGCCTTGCACACTTCCGAGTATCACGGATTTCAATTTACCATACTCATTTTTAGTTGACACTTTCACATGGGTATTTAACTGCGTATACAATGATTAAATAAGAATATGAAACACATAGATTCCACAGCTGGTAATTCATATGAGGTGTTGGTGTTGAGGCAACAGATCATAGAGGCTTTGCAAGATCATGACCATGTGAAGGTCACACTTTTACAGCCTGGCATAATGTACCAAGATGATAATGAATGGAAGACAGTCGTTGATTTCATGAACGAGTGGGAAGGCAAACCTGTGAGTTTTCAATCAAACCTTGTGCCACTGAAGGACTGTAAAGTTCAATTTGATTACAGCAACGACATGTTCTTTACAGGACCAAAACTCTATCAAAAAAACAATAAGTGTGTTGAGCTATTATCAAAATTACAACTTGTTGAGCAAAAACAAACTCACAAGCATTGGGATCTCTTGTTGGGAGAAGCCAGTGACAACAAAGATTTATTACATGATGCTATCAACAATCATCCTGTGTTGGATAAAACATTCCTAACATACTTTGGCAAAGACACAAAAAAAGGATATTGGAGTGATGACGTTGTGAGGCCAAAGAAACACACAGCAGAAACACTAGGACCGTTGGCAGATAGATTCAATACCCAGATACGTTGCAGTGACTTGTTTGACCCGGCCATCTACAACAGCACACACTACACAGCCATGATCGAAACAGTCATACACAACGACTTCGCCATGTTCAGTGAGAAGGAGGCCAAGCCTGTGATTGCACAGAGACCTTTTATCATATTTGGTGCAAGGAATCAACTTAAAGCATTTAAGAGTTTAGGATTCAAAACCTTTGACAGTGTCATTGATGAGTCCTATGACAACATAGATGACAAAGTTCAGCGTTGGAACCAAGCATTGGACAGCATGATGGCATTGACAGATAAAGATCCTATAGAAGTTTATGCCACATTGAAAGATGTGTTGGCACACAACAAAGATCATTTTGAGAATAGTAGTTGGAAACGTTGTCTTACTTGGGAATCTTACCAGTAATCTGTATCACATACCTTGCAGTTTCACCTAAGTTGGCCGCCATGTGTTTGGTAGCACCTTGCCAAGCAAACCAAGAGCCGACTGGACCTATACAGTATCTGTCTTCTATCCATAACTGATGTCCTGGTGCAGGGTCATGTAAGAACAACATTATTCTCACTATCTCTTCCACCTTTGCTTTCTTGTTCCTTGCGTATGTCGGGTAGTTGTCTCTGTGCCATGGCAGTATCAATCCTGGAGTGTACTTGGCAAACGCATAAACAGTATCCTGTAAATCAAAATGTGACAACACATATCCAAACACTGCATCAACATCATCTGGGACGAACACACCCTTGCCCACTTGTTCAAAAGATGGTATCAGACAACCCACACGTTCTTTGTATATGTGGTAGTTTTCCTCAGCGGTAGTGAAGCCTTGGTTCTTGTCAGGGTTCTCGTACCACGGAAGGCTTTCATAGTCGTTGGGTTTCCATAAAACTGGTAGTGTGCCTTGCTTGTGGTTCCAATCAGTATACGAATAAGTCATAATATATGTAGATAATTATCTATGTATGAAGTCGATAGGATATTTTGGAGACAGTTTCTGTGCCAGTAATCAACCTGAGAGTTGGTGCAACATACTGCAAGAGAAACTGGGTGCAGACAGAATAAGATGGTTTGGTAATCCAGGCAGGAGTATATGGAGTGTGTTCTTCCAATATAACAAACTGATAGAACAAAACAAAGTACCAGACATATCTATATTTTGTTGGACTGAACCTTACAGACTTTATCATCCTAAACACGTATTAAGTGCCAATACACAACCACTGGAAGGCGTGGATCCTAACGTGTACAAAGCACTGGATGATTACTGGAAGTACCTACACAGCTACGACAAAGATGAGATGGCTTATGAGTATGCACTGAAACATTATGACCAGAACATACTGTCCAAAGTTGACAGTGAGATTGTACAGATGTGGAGTTTCAAGCCTTTTGAAACAACAGACAAAGACGCAGGCATCAAGTTAAGCACTGGAACATTCATAGATGAGAGTGTGTATGCTTTCAGCGGAGGAAAAGATGCTTGGGACAAGGGCAATATCAATCACATGACCGTAGAACAGAATCAACGGTGGGCAGACAGAGTTTATGGGAGGATTGTTGACAATGAATAAAACAATAGGCATCTTTGGTGATAGCTGGAGTTGTGGGGTATGGGGAGGAATTATATGACAGACTTGCCAGTTAAAGGTTATGCCACGTACGATAAATTAAAGACCTGCATAGTAGGTAGGACCTACAGTAGAGAACAGTTTAAGGACATAAAGAATAAAAAAGTCAAGGACATACTGTACAGGATACTAGATGAGACCGAAGAGGACTATCAGAATCTATGTAAGGTGTTGAACATAGCAGGTGTGGAGACACTGCGTCCTGATATCGTGGAAGCAGACACGTCACACAGGCCTGCTAACCAACCCAGGGACGACATGGCAGTGATTGGAGAGACCTTGTACGTGAACAACAACAGGCCAGAATACAAATCTATATTAGATAGGGTACACAACAAAGTTATAGTAGAGGATTGCGAACAACAGAAGCTTGTCAGCACCAGCTTCATACACAGGCTGGGGTCAGACCTACATTGGGGGACCAATCAACCCACATGGAGAGATAGTAAGTTAGTTAAGAAATACAAACAGCGATGGACAGCAGAAGGGTTTGATGTCAATGTGATGGAGAACGAGGGACATGGAGACTGCACATGGTGTGTGCCCAGGGAAGGGTGCATAGTCACACTGTTCGAGATACAAGATTACAAAGAGAAGTTTCCTGGATGGGACATATGTTATCTAGAAGACAAGTACTGGGAGCAGATGTCGCCGTTTAGGAAGATCAAACAGAAGAACGGAGGCAAGTGGTGGGTACCAGGTGAGGAAGACAATGATGAATTCTCAAACTATGTGGAAACCTATCTAAAAGATTGGGTAGGTTATGTGGAAGAGACTGTGTTCGAGGTCAACATGCTATCCATAGACTCCAGCACCATAATGGTCAACAACTACAACAAACAAGTGTTTGACTTCCTTGAGAAGCATCGCATCGCTCCTGTTATAACTCCGTTCAGGCATCGTTGGTTCTGGGATGGTGGTGTACACTGTGTCACTCAGGATCTATACAGAGAACGCGACTACACCTAGTTGGCTCGCTATTGGCTCGCTATTGGATCTCTGATTTTAGGTGTTATGCTGAGTAGTCTGGTAGAGGTCCGCCATAGGCCTTGCCCTTGATCCTCTTGCCGGCCACCTTCTTGGTCTTGCCGCCGATCTTCTCACTACGGTTGCCCGTACGTTTCATCTTGCCCTGTGACTTGCAACTGCTGACCCATGATGCCGGTAGGTCACTTGCTGGCTTGGAACATGCCCCACGTGGTGCCGGTCCTATGTTCTCGTCTGTGTTGTATATCTCGGATATCTTCATCGCAACTGTATTTAACACATCCGTCCTGCCAGGGTTGATCTTGTACAATGTAGCACACCGTAATAGGATGTTATAACGGCTAGGTGTTAAGGTGAGGTGTTAAGGTGAGGTGTTAAGGTGAGGTGTTAAGGTTAGGTTAAGTTAGGTTTAGTTAGGTTAGGTGTAAGGACAATAAATACTCGTATGAAGATTTCAGAATTCATCATTGTGCCAAAAGAATCAAAAGACACAACATCCTGTGCCGCAACATACAGCGCCATACAAGACGGTCAGACACAAGATGTAGTGCCGCAACACATAGCGTCAGAAAATATCATGGCACTGGAGGTTGACACGGAAATTGAATCACATCCAGACCACTCCGCCATCACAGAGGGAGTGAGCCAGATCTTCAGGAGACAGAAGGGTGGCAAGCCCACCAAGGGTTTCAGATGCACATCAGGTCCTAGGAAAGGCAGAATAGTTGCCAAGCCCAGCACCTGTTTCGCCAAGACGGATCCTGTCAAGTCCGCCAAGATCAGGAAGAAGCGACAGCAGAAGGCCAGGATAGCAGGCAAGAAGATGGCCATGACCAAGAGATCCGGGGGTGGATCCAGGAGATTGCAGGGCATCCAGATCAAGAAACAGAGCATGAAAGGCAAATCAACCGCCCCTAGGATGAAGGCCAGACCCATGGTCAAGTCCAGAGTCCTGAAACCAAAGAAATAAGAATCATTTGGTAATTTAGGTTGGTTTGGTAATTTAGATCTCCACAAGATATAGTAGTTGGTCTGATCTTCCGGCACTACATCCAGTATCACAATTTCCAAGAAAAAATCCTACTTTATATATACCCAAATTTTACCAGGTTGACGCTGTCCTACTCCATGCTATACTGAAAGCATAACCAAAGGAGTTGAACATATGAAAATAGATTACGACAATAAACACGGAATGATGGTGGGCTACATAGATGGTTCACAGAATGTGAGTGCCGTACAGACTGGTTGGGACATGACACCAGAAGCATTATCAAAATTACTATTGGACAAGTACCCTACCAAGGAAGATGCGATGCAAGTCGTTGATTCACCCTTGTTGGTGCCAGTGTTCAAGAAAGACGATTACTGTTATGTTGATGAGTTCGGTGATGTTATCGAATCAAACCTATCTTGGAACAAGGAAGTGATGAGAAAAGACGTTGGTCACCTGTTCCTGTTCATGAAAGGTACATGGCAATATTCAGACAACGGTATTGACTGGACACCGGCCATAGAAGAATTTGTAGACACGAGTGGCACGGCGTTCACCAACATCAGAGAAGCATTAGAAATGGAGAAAGCATAATGACAGTGGCCATACAGACCAAATCAGTACAGGAAATATTCGAGGAGATGACGGAATCATACAGCCTGGGAGAGTACCTGGACGGGCACACCAACTACGGTGAGGATGCTTTGATGAGTCCGGACAAGTTCGCGGACAGGTTCCAACACATATGTTTTGGGTTCGGATACAGGGAGGCCGAGATCATACCACAGAAGCATGAAATAAAAGAATGGTGCCAGGAGCACCTGGACAAATTGGAGAGCAGATTCAGATGATGAAAGATGAGGTAGAATTTAATAAAAGACATAGGAAGGCGTTAAAAGACGCTGACTCTTCATACAGAGAGAAGAAGAGGAAACAGAAACAATACAAAATGACCAAGAAGGACTGGATGGAGTTGTTGGACTTCTGGCCAATGACCATAGTGGTGCCCATCATGTTGATACTGATCCTGTTCGGACCATGGATAATGTCGTGAGCATAACCTCAATATTCGCAGGCCTACTGTCATTGTTCACAGCCAATGAGACTATAGATATTTCACAGAAGGTGTATTCGGCACTGAACACTGGAGCCAAGATCATTGAGAAGTCTGAGAAGAACGAATGGAAAGCATCAGCCCACGAAGAAGGATACCAGATCATAAAGGACACGATATTAAAAATAGGGGAGCAGAAGTAATGAGCAAAGACAAAGAAACAAAGGAACTGAACGATTGCTACCAGGAATTATTCAAGACCGTGATTGACCTGCAGGCCAGGTATAACAACCAGATGATCGCAGGCACTATGATGGCACAGGCCTTACGGATTTACAAGAGCAACCTGACGGAAGAGGGGTTCCAAGCCATGGTGCAGACCATCGCCGACAGCAGTGACACCATTGAACCCTTTGACACACCATCAATCAACTAGGAGGAGATATGACGATACATGAGACCCATAAACACACTTTCGCGGTAGCCGATGTAGGCGACTGGGATCTAGATGAGGACAGAAGCATAGTACCATCAATTCAATATGCTTTGAAGGCCGATGGAGTGGAGGCTGTGGTAGATGGTGAGGAATTCAACAGTGGAGTTTTCTATGTCTACACAAGATCACCGAGGGAAACTGTAGAAGAAGCATTGGAAAACCAAGGAATTTCACTAGAAAATAATGGCGTATATCTAGGAGATTAAATACCCATATGAAACTTTCTGACAGGTATGATATATATGTAGATTTTACTATCAAAAATAATCTATGTGAATATTTCAATTGCCGAGATATCAAGTTTGACTTCATAGCTCAGAGAGATGGCTTACCTCTAATAGATTCCATAAAATACAAGGCCAGCAAGGATAAGAAAATACTGTTGATCATATCAGTGATAACATTGGGAAAGTTATTGTTGGAAAAATCAAAATATAATAATTCCCTGGAAGACCTGGCCATGGAGAGAATAAAAATCATAATCAAAAAAGACGGCGAAACTTTGAATTACCTTTATAACAATCTGATGCATCAGGAATACAATTTGAGTGAATTAGAGATGGAAGATAAGGGATTCACTGACCTGAAGAACTTGGAGATGGCCAAGCAATTCAACATCACTGTTCTATCAGATGGCATAGCAGGAGTCCACTTAAGGAGCACATTTCCAAATTGGAACTTTGTCTACACAGATCAGATTTGGATAGGGCTAAACAACTACCATCATCTATTCCACATCTCTAAAACCAACACAGAAAGAGATAGAACTTTTTTCTGTCTCATGAGATTCCAAACCCAATTCAGAGATCACAGAAAATGGCTGTGGCAGGAAATAGAAAACAAGAAATACATAAATGATTCCATAGTAAAGTTGACTGAGGGTTCTAGACCAACATTCAATGACCTGAAGGGACATTATGGAGATATATGGTTAGACGGTACTAAATGGTATGATGGTGTACCAAATCAAGAATACTATCAAAGGACCTGTTTTGAACTCACTAGCGAATGCCTAGGACATCATCCCACTGACGACAGCTTCTATATAACAGAAAAGACACTGAAACCAATAATGATGAGACATCCTTTCATTATTATGGCTCCAAAAAATCATCTAAAGAATTTACGATCCATGGGCTTTAAGACCTTTGACAGCATAATTGATGAAACATATGACGAAATAGACGACGGAAGACTAAGGGCTAATGCCATATCAACTCTGTTAGATACACTTGACCTAGAAAAATCTAAGAGATTCTATGAGGAGTCCCAGGAGATATGTAAATTCAACCAAGATCACCTGTTGACCTTGCATGGCCGATACCAGTTTGACCTATGGTCAAATTTTGAAAATTTCTTTGACAATTACAGATAATACATAAAAAACTTCCATTCTATGCGACTTTCTGACGGTTGACGCTATTACCATCCATGCTATACTGAATATACAAGCAATTAACAAAAGGAGTTGAATAAATGAAAATAGACATACACGAAGCCATCTTTAAGATGACTGGTGATGAATTAGAATCAATCATGGCATCAGTAAAATTGAGAAGAAATCAATTACACTTCAAATCAGCCCACTCATTGAGAGTAGGACAAAGGGTGTCATTCCAAGGCAGAGGCGGTATCACTGAAAAG
>Ga0307488_10002508_pt1 | contig 15507 bp, 17 predicted proteins | sample SB02metaG_FD_202248 | JGI IMG/M metagenome (GOLD analysis project Ga0307488, IMG submission 202248) | Sea-ice brine microbial communities from Beaufort Sea near Barrow, Alaska, United States - SB 0.2 | ecosystem: Environmental > Aquatic > Marine > Coastal | place: USA: Alaska | collected... | reverse complement strand
CCTGAAGGCCGAAGCCCCGCGCAACAGCGACCGTCTCGATATTGCCTTCGCGCAGGTCGAGCAAAGCCTGCACAAAGCTTGGACCGTCGCCGATATTGCGGCCCTGAGTTACTATTCCGAGCCCCATCTGTACCGCCTGTGCAAGGCGCGCTTCGGCATGGGGCCCAAACAGGTCATCCGCCAGCTGCGCATCGAACGCGCCAAACAGCTGTTGAGCCATACCGATTGGTCGCTGGCCGAACTGGCGCAACGACTGGGTTTCTCGGACCAATTTAATTTTTCCAATCGCTTTAAAAAGGATGTCGGTATCAGTCCCATGGCCTTTCGTCATCGCCCCCCTCCTTAACGGATTTGGGTGTGCCCCGGTTGCAAAACACTGGAAGTGAGACACCGACAATAGATAACATAAAATCCGCAGCGGACTCGCCAGTTTCCCTGAACTGTGACTAAACTTCTATAACAGCCACAGGCCTCTGCCAGCAGGCACCCGACCTTGGCCTGAGCAAATCGAAGAGGCACGCCATGAGTCCCAAGATCGCATTCATTGTTCTACTCTTGACCCTTTTAGCCAGGCCGGTTGGTAGCGAACCCTTTAAACTGACTATCCTTACCGAACAGTATCCGCCCTTTAACTACATTGAGGACGGCGAACTGCAAGGATTGTCCTACGAGCTACTGGCCTTGATGCTAGCCGACTTGGACCAAACCGAGTTGCTCGATAGCATCCAACTGGTGCCCTGGTCACGCGGTTACCAATTGGTACAACATCAACCCAATACCCTACTGTTTTCCATGGTGCGCAGCGCAGAACGGGAAAACCTAGTGGCTTGGGTGGGTCCGATCCTGACCAACAACCTTGCCTGTATCGGAAAGAATGAGCTGAACAGCGAATTCACCGGCCGCTCTCGGGCGGAATCACTGCGCGGCAAGGCCGTGGGGGTGATCCGCAAGGACATTGTCGATCAACTGGTTCGCGCCGATGCCGACTTCAGCCAGGCCCGGATTGAGGTGATCGATTACCCCAGTCAAGCGGTTGAATTGCTGGAAAATGACCGGCTCGATCTGTGGTGTTATGGCAAGGGGGTTGTGCAGTTTTATTTTAATAAAAAGGGCGTCACGCTCAGCAACTACACTACCCTTATTGATCTAGACGCGATCGGTGAGCTCTATTATGGCGTCCATCGGGATACGGACCCGGCTATCGTTAACGCCTTACAGGCTGCGCTCGATCGCCTCAAGCAGCCGCGCGATGGCCAGTCGAACAGCCCCTTTGCGCAACTCCTCGATCGCTACTCGGCCCGCCTCGGCATTAAATTGGGCAACTGAGCTTAGGGTTCGAACCATTTGCACAGCCGGCCCGCCAGGGCCATTGAATCCCGTTCGATAGACCCCACTTCTGCGCAACATTCTGTGTAACTCACTTAAAGGTTGAACCCATGCTTTACGATCTTACCGTTGTGCAATTTAGCAAGATGCTCACCAACCTGAGCGTCGTGCTCGACAAGGCCAGCGGCTTCGCCGATGGCAAGAAAATTGATATGGCTGTACTGCTAAATGCTCGCCTGGCACCGGATCAGTTCAACCTGACTCGGCAAGTACAGATTGCTTGTGACACCGCCAAACTGGCGGTCGCCCGCCTGGTCGATCAAGCCGATGCGGCACCGAAACACGACGATAGCGAAACCACCCTGGCCGAATTGCAGGAGCGTATCCAATCGGTGGTCAACTATCTGGCCGGTTTCACTGAGGCCGACTTTGCCGCTGCGGCCAGTACTAAAATCACCCAGGCGCGCTGGGCCGGTAAACATATGCTGGGCGAGGATTTCGCCATCCAACATGCGATCCCCAATGTCTATTTCCATATCACCACGGCCTATGCCATTTTGCGCCACAATGGTGTCGAAGTGGGCAAGAAAGACTATTTAGGTGCGATGCCGTTGCGCGACTAGTCGCGGGCCTGGTTTGGGGCTGAGTCAGGGTCAGGGTCAGGGTCAGGGTCAGAGCCTAACCGAGTCGCTGACCCTGGGTATCGCCTGCGGCGCTGCGCCGGCCAGCTAACCGTTTTATGCTTACCCAGTACTACTAAGTAAGACACCCAGGGTGTCTTTTTTTATGGGCCCGCGCCTGCCATACTCCCGACCCGGCAAACCGATCGGCCATTCTTTTGTTATAGCTACAGGACCCCCTTATGGACAGCGCAGCGATGTTAATGTGGAACGTCTTATTTGGCGGGATCGGCGTGGGTTATTTTATCTATGGTAAAAAGCAACGTAAGCCGGTGCCATTGGTCACGGGCATCGCGCTCTTTGGTTATTCCTATCTGATGCCCAATATCACCGCCCTGGTGCTGGTCGGGCTGGCGCTGATCGCCGTACCCCGGTTTATAAAGATCTAAGCCCCAGGCGCCCATAGCGCCCATTGTTCACTTCTCGGTTAACATGCGAACTTCGCGTTGCGGGAAGGGAAAGGAAAAGCCGTTCTGGTTCATCAGCTTCCAGATCTCATAGAGCAGGTCGGCACCGACCCGATGTTCACCATCGTCGATCGCGTTCATCCAAAATTCAACGTGCAGGTCGATACCATTGTCGCCAAAGCCGGCTATTTCAATATCGGGCTGCTCTTCATAACTGTAGTCGTCACCGGACAAGACACTCTTGTGTGCCCGCAGGGTGGCCTTGACCAGAGGAAACAGACGATCGAGATCGGTACTGTAGGCGACCGCAAAATCGATGTCATAACGCTGCCTCAGGTTCTTATGGGTCCAGTTGGTAAAGGTGGTCGAGAAAAACACATCATTGGGCACCACTATGTCTTTGCCATCGAAGGTTTCCAGCGTAATGGAGCGCAGATTCACATCGCGGATAGTGCCGCCGCGGGCATCATCCAATTCGATATAGTCGCCAATGGACAGCGACCGTTCTAAGAGGATGATCAGACCGGAGACAAAATTCGAGGCGATCGATTGCAGACCAAAGCCGATGCCCACGCCGATGGCGCCACCCAAGACCGTCAGGGTCGTCAGGCTAATCCCAAGGACGTTCAGGAGCACTAAAAACATCGCCACATAGAGCAGTACTTCGAACAGCTTGGCGATCACTTCCTTGGTACTGGAATCCAGACCGGGCCGGCTGCGGATGGTCTTTTTACCGAGCCGATTCGACTCCTTTCCGAGCCAAAATAGGATAATGCCAAAGTACAGCACCCGACACAGATCGTAGATAGAGACATGGATATTGCCGATATTCAGGGCATAGGCTTCAAGCGCGTTGATAGCCGGGGCCAAAACATCGAAGGCGTTTAACAGGATGAGCGGCACCACCGTATAGATCACCACCTTGGCGTAGGTCTGTGCCTTCAGGTAACCCAGGGCATAGCGCACCACAATCAGGGCCCCGATCAAACTCTGCGTTAAGGAGACCAGTTGGCTGGGTTGACCCTCGCTTTGCAGGCCATAGATTAAAAACACCAGCAGCACGAACCAGATCAGCAAGGTCAAGGAATGGCTGAAAAAGCTATGCAGCTTGCTCACCAATGCCAGACTGGGCTGCTCACGCAGGGGGTAGAACTTACGCACAATAGCGGCCAGGCCAAAGGCCAAGGGCCACAGCAGCAGAACCGCCAGCAACTGGGTCGCGCTCGGCTCGGCCAGGACAGTTGAGATCAGGGGCGATACCTGCAGGTCGTCTAAAAACAGCATCTAGGGTTACTCCGGTGTAGCAGGGCTGCAGAAGCTTTGCAGTTCCTCACGCGCCTGCTCGATGAGCCGTAAAATAAGGGGTTGAATCTTAGTGTGCTGATGATAACAGGCAACGATGGGTCGCGCGCGGACCTCTGCGCCCGACACGCGATGCAGCAGGCGGTCAAGATAGCCGGCCACCCGCTGTTCCGGCAAATAGGCACAGCCGCCATGGCGTAACATGAGATCCAGCGCGAGCGGTACCAGTCCGGTTTGCAACCGCGTCGGGGGCGAAGGGGCTCGATCGACCGGATGAGCGGGCGCCAACCCCCAGTCGATTTCGATATAGTCGGACGGCATCGTTTCTGAGTCCATCGTGCGCGGCTGCGAAGCAACCAATATAAGGTTGAGCGATGGTAAGGCGACGCTTTGGATATCGCTGTGCTTAGGTGGATCAAACTGAAAGGTTAGATCCACAGTGCGTTCTAGCAAACGGCGGCGCAACTGTTCGGGCGAAATCGCTTCGGCATGCACCCGCAAGGCCATATCGTTTGAGAAAGTCGGCAGTAGGGACTGCTGCAGAAAAACGTCCCACAGGCTGGCCGGCGCGCCTATATTCACGGCCGTCTGTTCGATCTCGGGAGGGCTTAGGGCACGCAGTGTGCCGTCCCAAGCCGCCAGCACCAATTGGGCATGGGGCACTAAGCGCTGACCGGTGTCGGTCAACTGGAGGTTGTTGCGATAGCGACTGAACACTGGGCTGCCGAGCAACGATTCGAGCAGTTTAATGCGCGCACTGACCGCCGCCTGGGTCAAAAAAAGGTCCTCGGCCGCGCGTCCAAAGTGACCACTTTGGTGGACGGCTAAAAAGGTTTTCAATAATTCAGTATCCATACAGCCCAACCTAAGTATTGAAAAAGTCATGCCCGATGATAACGCTGCGCACCGGCCCAGTAGGACTAAGCTTAGCAAAGGTTGCAAATATACCCTAAAGCCGGTCACTATCGAGTATATTTTTATCAGCAACAGCGGCGGCAAAGGCCGATCAGGCCGAACCCTTGGCATACCCTGGGCGAATTTTCCGCGCTCTGCCCGAGGGCACAAATAGTTGTCGACTTTGCTCACCAAGATAGTGATGATGCGCAGCGCAAAATAGTCGCCATTTAAGCCTGCGACCCTGCTTTTTTTAGACCCAACAGAACCAGAGGTACATAATTAATGAAAATTGCTGTTTTATCGAGAAATGAGAACCTGTACTCCACCAGACGCCTCAAGGAAGCCGGCGAAGCACGTGGCCATCAGGTTGACGTAATCGATACCCTGCACTGTTACATGGACATTACCCGTAGTCGTCCGGCGGTGCGTTATCAGGGCCATGAGTTACCCTACTATGATGCCGTGATTCCGCGCATCGGTGCGTCGGTAACCTTCTATGGTGCAGCAGTGGTACGACAATTCGAAATGATGGGCACCTTTTGTGTCAATGAGTCGGTGGCGATCAGTCGCTCGCGTGACAAGCTGCGTTCCCTGCAGTTGCTGTCCCGGCGCGATGTCGGCCTGCCGCGCACTGGCTTCGCCAATCGACCCGATAACGTTAAAGATCTGATTAAGAACGTGGGTGGTGCGCCACTGGTGATCAAGCTGTTAGAAGGCACCCAGGGCATTGGCGTGGTCTTGGCTGACACCGACAAGGCCGCCGAGAGTATTATCGAAGCCTTCATGGGTTTAAAAGCCGACATCCTGGTACAGGAATACATCAAGGAGGCCGGTGGTGCCGACATTCGCTGCTTCGTAGTCGGCACCAAGGTGGTCGCGGCGATGAAACGCCAGGGTGGCGAAGGCGAGTTTCGCTCCAACCTACACCGAGGCGGTACAGCGAAGCTGGTGCGGCTCAGCAAAGAAGAGCGCGCCACCGCCGTCAAGGCAGCCAAGGTCATGGGCCTGAACGTCTGTGGCGTCGATCTACTGCAGTCGTCCAATGGCCCGGTCGTAATGGAGGTCAATTCGTCTCCAGGTCTGGAGGGCATCGAACAAGCCACCCATAAGGACGTCGCCGGCCTGATCTATGAGTTTATCGAAACCAATGCCGCGCTGATTAGCACCAAAACCAAGGGTAAGGGTTAAGCACGTAGCGGATCGTATTGCACCACAGACCAAGGGAAGCACCGAACAATGGCCACTCCAGCACTGGTGATAGGCAATCAAGAGATTTTACCCGGGCACAGTTACCGTATTGAACTGCCCGTCGCCCGGCTCTATACCGACACCGAGGTGACGATGCCGGTTTATGTGATCCGTGGTAAACGCCCCGGACCCAGTGTATTTGTTTCAGCGGCCATTCATGGCGACGAACTCAACGGCATCGAGATAGTTCGGCGCCTGATTCAGTCGAAGACCCTGAAGGTCTCGGCCGGTACCGTCTATCTGGTGCCCATGGTCAATGTCTATGGCGTACTCAGCCAGAGCCGTTACATGCCGGATCGGCGCGATCTCAATCGCAGCTTTCCCGGTTCGGCCAAGGGCTCGTTGGCCGGTCGGGTGGCCAATATGTTTATGGAAGAGATCGTCAATCGCTGCCAGTATGGTATTGATTTACACACCGGCGCGATTCACCGCTCCAATCTGCCCCAGGTGCGCGCCTTTCTCGAAGATCCGGAAACGCTCAAGCTGGCGGAGAATTTCGGCGTGCCCGTGTTACTCAATTCCAACCTGCGCGATGGCTCGTTACGCGAAGCGGCTGTAGCTCTGGGCACCAAGATTTTAATTTACGAAGCCGGCCAGGCCTTGCGTTTCGATGAATTCTCGATTCGTGCCGGGGTCACCGGCGTACTCAATGTATTGACCTATCTGGGCGTACTGACTCGCAAGATGCCGAAGAAAATCATCCAACCCTATGTCGCCAATAACAGTGCCTGGGTGCGCACCGGCTTCAGCGGCATCGTCAACCACCTGAAAAACCTCGGTGACCAGGTGCAAAAAAATGATGTCCTGGCCACCATCGGCGGCCCGTTTGGCGAAGTCTTTGGTCAGGTCCTGGCAGCCCGCTCGGGCATTATTATCGGCAAACAGAATATTCCGCTGGCTCAGGAAGGCGACGCCCTATTCCATATCGCCTTTTTTTCGGCCTCCGATGAAGACGTCTATGACAATATAGAGGTCATGCAAGAGGCCCTGATGCCCGATCACCCCTTTATTTTGGAAGGAGATTGACTGTGCTGATCTATGAAAAAATATTGGTGGTCGTTGCCATCCTGGTGGTGATGACTCTGCTGCGCAAGGCCGTGGCGCGTTTCGTCAGCCGCAAGAGCGTCGAAAAACAGGTCGGTGCCAAACGCACTCTGTATGTGATCAAAACCCTGGACCTGCTGCTGGCCGGTTTGGGAATCCTTTTGGCCTTGTCTTTTCTCGGCATCGGGATGGGTGACCTGGGCATATTCCTCGGTTCGATGGTGGCACTGCTCGGTGTTGGTCTCTTTGCCCAATGGTCTATCTTGAGCAATGTCACCGCCAGTATTATCGTGTTTTTCTTTTTCCCCTATCGGATTGGCGATCACGTCAAGATTCTCGACAGCGAAAATACAGTAGAAGGCACCATTCAGGAAATCGCACTGTTTCATGTCATCTTATCGGATAAGGATCACAACACAGTGACCTTTCCAAATTCAATGGTGTTTCAAAAAGCGGTTGTCATTCAGGCGCAAAAAGTGCTCGACGAGGAGGAGGAACAGGGATGAGTGACCAAGAAAAAAGCATGGATGAAGGCGAACTCATAGTGGCTGGGAAGTTTATCGTCGGCAGTATCGAAAACTGTGACCTGCCGACACTGGGCATCAATGAGTTGAATGTTCGAGTCGATACCGGTGCGAAAACCTCATCGCTGCATGTGGATCAGATTCGCAAAATAAAGAAAGCGGGCAAGCCCTGGGTAGCCTTCGCCATTCACCCCAACATCCATAAGGTCGATGACTGGATCCATTGCGAAGCACCGCTGCGCGATATCCGTAAAATAAAATCGTCCAATGGTGTCACTGAAGAACGCTATATTATTCGCACCACCATCAGCCTAAACGGGCAGGTCTGGGAAATTGATATATCGCTGACCGACCGTTCCGATATGACTTATCTGATGTTATTGGGGCGCGAAGGCATGGGCAATCGCCTATTGGTCGACCCCTCTAAAACCTATTTACTGTCACGCTAATTTTCCGCGCCCATCGATTGGCATCGGGCAGGTCAGCCGCACGAATCGACCTGCCGTAGCGCCCAGCCTAGTCACTAACCGCTTCGGTTGAGTCAGGCTCAAAACTGGGTATATTAAAGGCCGCCCCGATGGACACATACCTGACCTTACGCCCGGTATAATTCAGGTAGAAGGCCCAGACTTTTTCATGTTCGGTTTCGGCTTTTTTTAAACCATTACAGAAGCGCACAAACTCTTGCTCTTCGGGCGTAGTCGGCGCCTCCTGTCCGCTGGCTAAATTTTTATAGGCTTCGCCATGCTGTTCAATCAATGTCGCCTGCTTTTTGGAAAATTGACCGCTGCGGGCGAAGCCATAGGGGAAGTGCAATCGATCTGCAAAAACTTTCAGGCTGTAAAAAGATTCGCTGCTGCTCATGCTCGACTCTGCCTTTTCAAGTGGTGATCGGGGATTATCGATAAGACAAGCGAGACTGTACAATTCAAGTTTCTTATTATGGCCATAAAATATTTTGCAAAAAACGAAAAAATAATGTCATATTGGCAGCAATAGATAGAAAGATATTAATAGAAATTAAAATAGTATTGAATTGCCAAGCTCTATTGTCCATTACTCAAAAAAACTACTGGAACTTAACCGAAGACTACTATAACTTTTTGTCGCTCATTTAAAAAAAACGGCAAAAAAATCTAACCATGTTTGCTCTGGCTTAAGCGAACTGGCCAACAGGTCCGCCGCACGCAGCACCGGAGACTCGGAGCAGCCCTTGCTCGTCAGCCCGCTGAGCGGGCATAATGCCGGCCCGCCCCACAAGCCTCATAGTAAATGGACAGTCATATGGATTGGAAAATATTTCTTACGATTTTCGCCTCGGTTTTTATTGCCGAATTGGGCGATAAGACCCAGTTGGCGACCATGCTTTTTGCCGCCGATAAGGCTGTCAGCAAAACCACTGTCTTTCTCGCCGCCTCGGCCGCCCTGATCGTCGCCTCGGCCATCGGGGTTATTGCCGGCAGCCTGTTGTCCGAATATATCAATGAGAAATATCTGCACTATATAGCTGGCGTCGGCTTCATCGCCATCGGTGCCTATACCCTGTATAACGCCTGATCGGGCTAGAGCGCCTAATGCTATCTTGCTCCCGGCCGATAAACTATTGTGATCTATTTAACATTCATCCCAGTATAAAAGTATGAGTTGTGCGTTGTGCATAATTTGATGAACTAGTTTGATGAACTAGCTTGATGAACTGGCTTGATGAACTGACCCATTAATGGCTTACCGTACACACCCTAAAATAAAAATCGCCTTGCAGTAGCGGGCAAAAAGCCCGAGGTATACTAGATGAGACTGTCCCGTAAATTGCCGATCTTGATGCTGGCCATCGGTCTGCTTCCGGTCATAATCTATGACCAGGTGGCCGGTCGTTTGGCCGGTAATGCCGTGCAGAAACAGGCTTTTGAGTTACTCCAGACGCAACGTGATAGTAAAAGCAGTACCTTGGCGGTCTATCTGGAGTCACTGACCAATGAGGTCGAGATACTGGCCAAAGACCCCTTCATCTGGCAAGGAATGACGGACCTGTCCTCGGCCTTCACAAAGCTCAATGACCAAGAGAACCTGGCTGGGCCAACCCTGGCCGCGCAAAAACAGGGTTTAAAAAACTACTATCAACAGGTACTCAATGTCCGCTTGGATCAGCATGATCCGGGCCACGGTCTGGGCGATCTGCGGGCCTATGTCGACGGCTACAGTGATATTACCCTGCGTTTGCAACATGCCTACATAGTTGCCAATAGCAATCCAGTGGGTGCCAAAGACCGGCTGGAGGAATCGGCACTGAATAGCGACTATGACCGTTTTCATCGCGAGATCCATCCCTATCTCTCCCACGTGCGCGAGCTGTTCAGCTTCTATGATGTGTTTCTGGTGAACCCCCAGGGCGATGTGGTCTATTCGGTCTACAAAGAAACCGATTTTGCCACCTCCTTGACCACCGGCCCCTTTGCCAAGAGCGGTTTGGCACAGGCTTTCCAAGCGGTCAACGGCAAGCAAGGGCGCGCTGCCGTGCTGGTCGACTTTGCGCCCTACGTGCCCTCGTACAATGCCCCGGCAGCCTTTATCAGTGCGCCCATCATAGCGGCCAATGGCGCTGCATTGGGCGCTGTGGTGGTGCAATTCCCGCTCGACAAGCTCAACGCGGTTATGGCCGACCGCACGGGCCTGGGGGAAACCGGTGAAGCCTACCTGGTCGGCGCCGACCGCCTGATGCGCTCCGATTCATTCCTCGACCCGGCCGAGCGCAGTGTGGTGGCGTCATTCGCCGACCCACTAAACGGCACTATCGAGTCCGCCGCCGCTGTCGCGGCCCTGAACGGTGATGAATCGATTGGCCAAGCCAGCAATTACCTCGGTGATTCGGTTGCCGTGGCTGCAGCCCCGTTCCGCTTTCGCGAGCTAAGTTGGGCACTACTGGTCGAGCGCAACTCGAGCGAGGTATTTGCCGCGGCCAAACAGCTGAAACTACTGGCCGCCGTGATGATCTTGTTGACGGCTGTGACCGTAGGCCTGCTGTCCTGGTACTTCGCCCGTCAGATACTCCGGCCCATTGGCGGAGAACCAACCGATATCGAAGCCGTGGTTAACCAGGTGGCGAGCGGTGACCTGACCCACCAATTTGAGCTCAACGGCGGTGAAACCGGCATCTACCTGGCGACTGCGAAGATGGTCAGCCAGTTACGCAGCCTGATTGCCGGTATCGTTGAGATTTCGACAACGCAGGCCAGTACCGCTCAAGAGCTTGCCGTGACCACCGACCAAGCCAAGCTGAATTTGCAGAATCAACGCCAAAACACGGTCCAGGCCGCGACGGCCATTGCCCAGATGTCATCAACGGTGGGCGAAATTGCGGCCAACAGTTCACAGGCGTCTGAGTCGACACTGGTAGTAAAGACCGCTGTGACCTCTAGCACCGCAGAGGTGGCCGAGGCCGCAACCGCCATGCAGCAACTGGCCGAGCGATTAACCGAGGCCGGCCAACGAGTGGATGACCTCAATCAACGTTCGGATGATATTTCAGGAGTGTTGGGGACGATCAAGGGCATTGCCGACCAGACCAACCTGCTGGCTCTGAATGCAGCTATTGAGGCCGCCCGGGCCGGCGATCAGGGGCGCGGCTTTGCCGTGGTCGCGGATGAAGTAAGAGCTTTGGCACAAAATACCCAGCGTGAAACCGAACACATTGGTGAGATCATCGAGGCGCTCCAGAAGGGCTCTGCAGAGGCTAAAAAAACCATGGCCATCGGTATTGGCCAAGCCAACCTCGTCGCGGAAAATACCACCAAAACCCTGGCCAGCCTGCATGGCGCGGCCGAGCACACCGATCAAACCGAGGCCATGATGATCCAGATTGCCACCGCGACCGAGGAGCAGGCCTATGTCTCCGCGGAGATACTGAGCAATACCGAGGTGATCAATAGCATGTCGGTCGAAAACCAACAGGCCATCGAACACATCGCCGCGGCCAGTCACGAATTGGCGGCCTTATCGAGCCGGCTGTTCGACTTTTCCCAGGGCTTTACGCTGACCAAAAAACCAGAGAATTAGGACCCGGAACGTCAGCGTGCCGCGGCAGGCCTCAGTAGAGGTTGCCGTAGCGCTCGCAATAGGTCAGATAGACCCGTAGATCGAATTCCAACTGATGATAGGCCGGCAGCATATGCCGGCACAGCTGATAGAAGGCCTTGTTGTGGTCCTTCTCTTTTAGGTGCGCCAATTCGTGCACCACGATCATCTGCAGAAATTCCGCTGGGGTCTTTTTAAACAGGGTACTGATGCGGATCTCGTTTTTGCTTTTCAGCTTGTGGCCCTGTATGCGTGCGACAAAACTGTGCGTGCCGAGTGCGTTATTGACCACATGAATTTTGGGATCGTAGATGATCTTGCTCAGTGCGGCGGACTTCTTCAGATACGTGTTCTTTAATTCGAGCACGTAATCACGCAGCGCCTTGTCATTGGCCACCAAATGGGTGGTTGGATACTTATCGAGTAGAAAGCGATCCAGCCGCTGTTCGTCGAGCAGACCCTGGACCTGGGCCTGTAACTCGGGACTGTAAGACGAAAGGTATTTAAGCGTGGACATTAGTTCGTGAGTAACTCCTAATATGGACAATCGAGTATAGACTAAAGCGCTCGGCAGAGGCCGATCGAACACGCTAACCAAATTTGCTTGGCCCGTCGGGCCCGTGGCCTCGCCACTCGGCACCGGCCAAAAATTTAGCGTGCGCCGCGCACACCCGTGCCGCCGAGGGTTTACTGCTAATAGAGATAAAAGCCCCGGCCGGACTTTTTGCCAAAGTAACCGGCATCAACCATCTGTTGCAACAATGGACAGGGTCGGTACTTGCTGTCTTTAAACCCATCGTGCAAGACATTCATGATAAAGAGGCAAGTATCCAGACCGATAAAATCGGCCAGTTGCAACGGGCCCATGGGATGGTTCATGCCCAGTTTCATCACCGCGTCGATGTCTTCGATACTGGCCACCCCTTCATAAAGGGTATAGATGGCTTCGTTGATCATCGGCATAAGAATTCGATTGGACACAAAACCGGGATAGTCTTTGACGGTTACCGGCGTCTTCTGAATGCGCTGACTTAAATCGTGCACCGCTTGGTAGGTGGCGTCACTGGTCTGCAAGGCGCGAATCAGTTCAACCAGATCCATCTGCGCAACCGGATTCATAAAGTGCATGCCCATAAAACGATCCGGTCGCTTGGTGGCCGCGGCCATCCGGGTCAGGGAGATGGCACTGGTATTGGACGCCAGGATGGTGGAATCGGGGCAGATGCGATCGATACTCTGAAACAGCGCGATCTTGGTTGGCTCTTCCTCACTGACCGCTTCGATCACCAGATCGCAGTCCACAAATCGATCCAGATGCGGCGAGGTATGGATATTGAGTAACGCCTGGTCGCGCTCGGCGGCGTTAAGGCGACCCTTGTCAATCGCCTTGTCGAGGCCCTGCTGGATCTTCAACACCGCCTGCTGCAGATGGCTCGGTTGATTATCCACCAGCTGCACCTGGAAGCCCTGCTGGGCAAAGACCTGGGCAATACCGCTGCCCATCGTGCCGGCACCGAGAACACCTATACTCTTAATTGTCATAATCCCTTCCTCTCTGTTGAGTGTTACAGGCTTGGGCGGCAAAAAATCGATCGTACGGCTTGCGTTCCAGCCTAATTATCGTTTACGTTAACGTCAACACCAGTTGGTGATCAACCTAAGCAGTATTCCGTAAACGGCCCTGCACAGAGCTGATCCCAATCAACCCTTGCCGCTTCCGCCGGACCCTCCTATGACGCCAACACCCCAATCCAAACACTTTAGCATTCGTGACCTGGCCGACGAATTTGCCATTAGCACTCGCACCATCCGATTTTACGAAGACAAGGGCCTGATCAGTCCGGAACGCCAAGGCCAACGGCGGATTTATGATAAGCGCGACCGGGCCCGGCTGAAGCTGGTGCTGCGCGGCAAGCGGCTCGGTTTCAGCCTGGACGAGATCCGTCTACTGGTCGAGCTCTATGCCACGCCCAACGATAAGATCCCGCAGCTGGAACGCTATCTGGCCACCCTGCAGGCCCATCAGGCGACCCTGCGAGCCCAGCGCCAGGATTTAGACGACACCCTGACGGAACTGGCGCGCGCCGAACAGGACGCTCGGGCCCTATTGGCCCACCCAGGCAGCGTACCGAAACCCTAAGACCGAGATCAACGGTCAATCACTTTCGGGCATTTGAACAGTGCAGGCCGACAACATAAGCGCTATGTTAGCGGCCTAATGAGTCATACCAGGGTCGAGCATGCTGAGGCTGCGTAATGTCAGTAAAGCCTAGGGGGGGGCTTTGCCGCCGTCAACGAGATGAATCTGGATATCCCCGAAGGCCATGCGCGAGATTCTGCTCAAGGGCGCCTCGATCTGGCAGGTTATGGACAGCCTATTGATCCTGGCGCTGATGTTCGTGTCCGTGTTTGTATTCCTGGTCACGGTCACGGTCACGGTGATGACGCTAATTTCCAAACGCTTCCATAAACAATAGCTCGCGCGCAGCGCTATCCAAGGACCCAACGCAGCGGCGATGCTTGCCACTCGCCGGTGATTTCTTGCTACAATCGGGGTCCTTCACTCAGGAGCGTCACCATGCCCTCATTTGATATAGTTTCGGAAATTGATAAGGATGAATTGCAGAACGCCGTCGACAACGCCAACCGCGAACTCGCGACCCGTTTTGACTTTCGTGGCATTACCGCGAGCATTGAGCTCAGTGGCGATGACACCATCGTTTTAAAGTGTGACTCGGATTTTCAGGTACGCCAACTGGAAGAAATCGCGGCCAAAAATTGCAGCAAACGGGGTATCAACTCCGCCTTTGCCGAGGTCGACGAAACCCCGGTGCACAGCGGCAAAAGCTTCTCGCTCAATATGAAATTCAAGCAGGGCCTGGAGCAAGCGACCGCCAAGTTGATCGTTAAGCTGATCAAGGAAGCCGACCTCAAGGTTAAGGCCAATATCCAGGGCGAGAAAGTCCGCGTCGAGGGTAAGAAACGCGACGATCTGCAAGGGGTTATGGCGCTATTACGGGATGACAAAAAAATCGACCAGGACCTGCAATACACCAATAGGCGCGACTAATCGAATGGGTCTGGTTCAGACCCGGCCGAGTGTGGCGGCGCCTTTGAGCATCGACGCCACCAACTCCTTGGCATCAAATTTCGTTAAGGCCTCATTGGCGCCCACCTGCATCGCTTGACCCACACTGATAGCACTCGATAGGGAGGTGTGCAAGATAATATAGGCATGGGCGATGTCCGGTGCGCTGCGCACCTCAAAGGTCAGCTCATAACCGTCCAGGCCGGGCATTTCGATATCACTGACCAACAGGTCGATTGGTTCCCCGGCAGCAGCTCTTTTATGCATAATCTCGAGTGCCAAATGGCCATTATCGGTGACCTCAAAGGGAATATTCAGATAACTGAGCACATCGGCCAGCTGTTTTCGCGCCGTTCTGGAGTCATCAACCACCAAGATGTTCAGCTGTTTGAGATACTCCCGCTCCAGGTCGCTGACCGAGACCTGGACATTGGTACTCAGGTTCGGATAAGAGCGAGCGATCAGCAATTCAACATCCATTAACTGAACCAGCTTGTCATCAACCTCGACCGTGCCGGTAATAAAGACATTGCTGCCCAGGGCCTTGGCCGGCGCCTTGATCTGCTTCCAGTTGGTTTCAATAATCTTATCGATACCACTGATCAAAAAACCAACGATTTTGCGTTGACAGTCGGTGACGATAATGTAGGACTCGGCCAGCTGGTCTTGCGGCACCGGACCGCTGCCGATGGTTTCGGCCATATCAATAATGGGAATGGTTTGTTGGCGGATGGAGACCGCGCCTAAGACCCCGGGCTCGGAATTGAGCATCGGGGTAATGGGCTGATAGGGTACCAGTTCACGAATCTTCAAGGTGCCCAAGGCAAACTGACGACCGGTGTGCAACCGAAACAGCAGCAAGCCTTGAGAATGTGTTGCTTTAGACGGCACGGCAGAGTCCTTGAATGAGGAATTGGTTT
>Ga0307488_10002507_pt1 | contig 15508 bp, 14 predicted proteins | sample SB02metaG_FD_202248 | JGI IMG/M metagenome (GOLD analysis project Ga0307488, IMG submission 202248) | Sea-ice brine microbial communities from Beaufort Sea near Barrow, Alaska, United States - SB 0.2 | ecosystem: Environmental > Aquatic > Marine > Coastal | place: USA: Alaska | collected... | reverse complement strand
GTACTGGTGCCATGCAACTAAGAAATTACTTAACTAGAATTAAAGAAAATGCGCTGGTCATTACTCCCGGAGATAGAGCAGATATTATCTTAGGCGCACTGCAAGCAAATGCGTCTAAAAATTACCCTAAAATTGCAGGAATTATATTAACAGGAACCCTGATTCCTGAAGAATCTATATTAAAATTAATTGAAGGTGTGCAATCTACAGTTCCTATTGTATCTGTTGATGGAGGTACCTTCGGAATTTCAAATAAAATTGGTGCTGTAAAATCTAAAATTTACTCCACCCACAATAAAAAAATACTCTTATCACTAGATACTTTTGACACCTATGTAAATGCAGAGGGCTTGACAAATACGCTAACTTCTTACAAATCTAATAAGTTAACACCTAGTATGTTTCAATACAGTTTACTGCAAAAAGCAAGAATTATCAAAAAACATATTGTATTACCAGAAGGTGAAGACGAACGTATTTTGAAAGCAGCTGCACGTTTACAATCGCTAAAGATTGTAGACCTAACATTGTTGGGCGATCAGAACACAATGCAACTAAAATGCGATCAAATTGGTTTACAAATAGATTTGGATGCTTTGAATATTTTAAACCCTGAAGATTCTGTTTATAATAAAGACTTTGCAACTACCTTATTTGAAGCTAGAAAACACAAAGGAATGTCTGAAACTACCGCGAACGATTTGGTACATGATGTTTCTTACTTTGGTACTTTAATGATTTTAAATGGTTTGGCAGACGGCATGGTTTCTGGAGCCATTCACACAACCATGCACACCATAAAACCAGCCTTGCAATTAATTAAAACAAAACCTGGCGTTTCTGTAGTTTCCTCTGTATTTTTTATGTGCTTATCAGACCGCGTTTCTGTCATGGGAGATTGTGCTGTAAATCCGAATCCGAATGCAGAACAACTTTCTGAAATTGCCATTTCATCTGCAGCTTCTGCAGAAGCTTTTGGAATTGAAGCAAAAGTTGCAATGTTGTCTTATTCTTCTGGAAGTTCTGGAAAAGGGGAAGAAGTAGAGAAGGTTAGAAAAGCAACCGAATTGGCGAAGGCCAAAAAGCCAGATTTAAAAATTGAAGGACCGATTCAATATGACGCTGCTGTAGACATGTCTGTTGCAAAAACGAAAATGCCAAATTCTGAAGTTGCAGGACAAGCTTCTGTATTGATTTTTCCTGACTTGAATACAGGAAACAATACCTATAAAGCCATTCAGCGAGAAACTGGAGCATTGGCAATTGGGCCAATGTTGCAGGGCTTAAATAAACCTGTAAACGATTTAAGTAGAGGTTGTACTGTAGATGATATTTTTAACACTGTTTTATTAACCGCAATTCAAGCAAATCAATAATATATGAATATTCTCGTTTTAAATGCAGGTTCTTCTTCACTGAAATATCAACTCATCGAAATGCCTAGTCAAACTGTAAAATGTATTGGTTTGATTGAAAAAATAGGAACAGAACATGCTATTTTTTCTTATGAAAAAAATGGTGTAAAAAAAACTAAAAAACTATCTATACTAAATCATACTGTTGGGTTAAAAAAAATTGCAGCTACTTTATTAGATCCAAAAACAGGTGTTATACAAACTGTTGACGAAATTAAAGCAATTGGACATAGAGTAGTTCATGGCGGAAGTAAATTCAGCAAAACAGTAGTGGTAGATAAAGAAGTTAAAAAAAGTATTCGGGCATTGTTTGATCTCGCTCCCTTGCACAATCCTGTAAATTTAGCCGGAATAGAAATTGCAGAAACTATTTTTGCATCTGCAAAACAAATTGCCGTTTTCGATACTGCTTTTCACCAAACAATGCCCAAAGAGGCCTATCAATACGCTATAAAAAACTCGTTTTTACAAACACATAAAATTAGAGCTTATGGTTTTCATGGCACAAGTCATAAATATGTTTCAGAAAAAGCAATTGCCTATTTAGGTGCCAAATCATCCAAAAAAATAATTAGTATTCATTTAGGCAATGGCTGCAGCATGTCTGCAATTAAAAATGGTAAAAGCATTGAAAACTCGATGGGGTTTGCTCCTATGAATGGTTTAATTATGGGAACTCGTTCAGGAGACATCGATCCATCCGTTATTTTCTATATGATGAATAGCCTAAATAAACCTAAAAGAGAAGTCTATAATTTATTAAATCAAGAATCTGGAATGCTAGGCTTAACTGGTGATGCAGATTTAAGAGAAATCTTAAAAAAAGCGGCAAACGGAAATAAAGAATGTAAAAATGCCTTGAATTTAGCTGGATATAGAATTCGGAAGTTTATTGGTTCTTATACGGCAATTTTAAACGGATTAGATGCCATTATATTTACCGCAGGAATTGGAGAGAATTCAGCTGAAATGAGAAAATTGGCTTGTGAAAACTTAGACTTTTTAGGAATTCACTTAGATTCAGAAAAAAACAATATACACTCTAAAGAAATTGGAGAAATTCAATCTTCAAGCTCTAAAGTAAAAATATTGGTAATTCCTACAAATGAAGAAATTGAGATTGCAAAACAGTCTTATGACCTACTGAATGCATAAATACAATTTTTAAATTGCATTTAAAATTGTAGAACCACAATCAAATTTTTACATTTGTAGATATAATTAAAACGAAGTATAGAAATGGGTAGAGCATTCGAACTTAGAAAAGGACGTAAAATGAAACGTTGGTCAGCAATGGCAAAAACGTTTACCAGAATTGGTAAAGATATTGTAATGGCTATTAAAGATGGTGGTCCCAATCCTGATTCTAATTCTAGGCTAAGAGCCGTAATGCAGAATGCAAAAGCTGCAAACATGCCTAAAGAAAACGTAGAACGTGCCATAAAAAAAGCAACGGATAAAGATACTGCTGACTATAAAGAAGTTTTATTTGAAGGCTATGCACCACACGGAATTGCACTTCTTTTAGAAACGGCCACTGACAACAACAATAGAACGGTAGCTAATGTGAGGTCTGCTTTTAACAAGTGTGATGGAAACTTAGGAACTTCTGGATCTGTAGTTTTTATGTTTGACCATGTGTGTACGTTCACTATTAAAAAAGAAGACATTACCATTGACTTGGAAGACCTAGAACTAGAATTGATAGATTTTGAGGTAGAAGAGGTTTTTGATGATGAAGAAGGAATTATCATTTACGCTCCGTTTGAGCAATTTGGTGCCATTCAATCTTTCTTTGAAGAAGGCAATGTTGAAATTTTATCTTCTGGTTTTGAAAGAATGCCAACAACTACCACGAAACTTTCTGAGGAGCAACAAGCAGATGTAGAGAAGCTTTTAGAAAAATTAGAGGAAGACGATGATGTACAAAATGTATATCATTCTATGGAAATGTAAACCATTCAACTTATATAATTATCAAATCCAATGTTTTTTTTCGTTGGATTTTTTTTGTCTCCGTTTCTATAAAATGAATTATAAAATGAATTTCTTTCGGAACTTCAAATTTTGACAAGTTTGCTTTTTCAAGCCTCAAAGTACTCGCAGTTCCTTCAACAATCAAAATCAACTTTTGCCCTAATTTTTCATCGGCAATTCCTGCAACGAAGAAACGTTGGTGGATACTATTCGCTAATTTTTCTTCTATTTTTTCAGGATGTAATTTAATTCCTCCAGAGTTTATAACATTGTCAAACCTTCCTAGCCAATCAAACTGTGTGTCAGAAATTAAATCTACCACATCATTGGTAAATATAACTTTATTAGAAATTTTTTCGTTTTTTATAACCAAACAATTTCTTTCATCTTTGTAAATGATGGTGTTTGGTAGTGTTTGATAGAATGCGCTATTTCGAGCATTTTTCGGCAAAGTAAACTTTTGATTACCAGCAAATTCTTTTGTCACATTCTCTTGCAATGATTGGAAATTATTTAATTTCTTGACCGCAATATGTGTAATGGTTTCTGTCATACCATAGGTAGCAAAAACTGCTGTAGCAATAGATTGTAATTTTATCTGGAGACTGTTTGAAACAGCGCTACCACCAATAATTAATTTTTTAATTTGAGGTAGTTTATCTATCGAATTCTCTACTTGTAAAGGCACCATTGCTGCAAAGTCATATCCTTTAGAATTCTCTTTTAACGGATTAGAACTAGCCGCAACAACATCTATATGCCAACCTAAAGTAAGTGCTCTAATTAGCATCATTTTACCTGCTATATAACCTATTGGCAAACACAACAACGCTGTAGTTTTTTCTTTTAACTGAAAATAATCTCCTGTTGCCAAAGCAGCATACTGCATTTGCTTTTTCTGTAATTCGATAGATTTCGGAGTTCCTGTAGATCCAGACGTTTGCACCAAAATCACTTCTTTTTCAGAAAACCAGTTCTCTAAAAAAAAATGAATATCGGGAGAAAAATGAAATGCATAAGACAACAAATCATCTAAACCATCAAATGAATTGCTGTTTAATTTAAAATCTTTATGATAGGCTGTGTGCTTCAATTTTATTTAAACTTCTGTAGATTCTTTTAAACTCTCTGGCATTGTAATTTTGCCTGTTAATTTTTCTTTCCAATCTGTCCAACCATATTTTTTAGAAAATAATAATAACATGATAGGATACAAAATAAAAACTGGTAAAAACATTTCCCAAGATACAGCCGGTTCAGAAATATCCTTATAAAGAGCATCCGTTTGGAAGACTGACCAATCTGTAGTTACAAAAAATGCAGCTGTAATATTATTAACGGCGTGTAAACCTAAAGAAATTTCTGTTCCTTCATCCATTAGCGTTACAATTCCAAAGAACAAACCTGTACCAATATAGTAGACCATTGTTATTTGCCCAAGCTTCGCTACTTCCGGGTTTGTGCCGTGTAATAATCCAAAAACGATAGAGGTTACTAATAAAGGAGTTAGTTTAGAATTAAAAAAGAATACAAGTGATTTATTAAAATTAGAATCAAAAAAACTAGAAAAGGCATTTGAGTCAGTTATAAAAAATTGTAGAATAGAGATTGCTAAAAAAATAATTATAACGTTCAATAAGTCATATTGAAACTCATTTATTACAAAAATAATTATAATAATGGAGAGTAAAATATATAAAAAATAAAAAGGGAATTTTTTACTTGTTACAGATATTCCAATTCCCTGCATAAAATAACCTCTAAAAAGTAATTCTTCAAAACTTGTTTGAAAGGGAATGAATATAAAGGATATTGCCACCAGAATAAAAAACGGAGTGGCATTAAAATTCCATGTAAAGTTTTCAGGTGCTAATAAAATAGAAGCATAAGTCATGCCTATTGCCAAAATTCCCCAGATAAAAAAACCATAAAAAAAGCGTTTCCAGTCTATTTTAACTCTGCTCGTAACTAAAGACGTAAAACTTCTTTGGTGGATGTATTTCACACCAATAAACAAGAAAATTAATCCAGCTAAAAACATAAATAGCATTAAAAATAGCAAGAAATTTTTATCTAAACCCGCAGTCATAAAATTATCTTTTGCAAACGCTGCAAATTGAGCAGAGCTTTCAGATTTTGCAAAGGCTGCCATCACTAGCGGTAAAACACCTAAAACCTGCCAACCAAAAAAGACAATTACAATTGTAAATAACCAATGGTACCAATCGTTTTTACCTTTATATGCTTGTTGAATGTAATTCATATTTTATAAATTAAAATTCCATTTTTTGGAATTGTTATAGTGTAATGTTCCGTTTTTAACTTCTAGCGGACTCTCAAAGTTATTGGTAAACAAACCACCTGTGCCTAGACCCTGAGGTAATTTATTCTGCAAAGTATGTGTGAATTGCGCAATTGCACTCAATCCAATATTACTTTCTAAGGCAGAAGTAATCCACCAACCTACGTTGCTCTTTTCAGCGAAACCAATCCATTCTTTACTTCCACCAAAACCACCAACCAAACTTGGTTTTAGAATGATGAACTGTGGTTTGATCGTTGCTATTACTTGCTGTTTTTCATCCCCAGAAAAAATGCCAATTAATTCTTCATCTAAAGCAATTGGCAAAGGTGTTTTTTCGCACAGTAAGGCCATTTCTTCCCATTGACCTTGCCGTATAGGTTGTTCTATAGAATGTATCTCTAATGCTGATAGTACTTTTAATTTCTCTAAGGCATTTTCTGATGTAAAGCCTCCATTTGCGTCTACCCGCAATTCTATTTCATTGGCTGAAAATTCTTTTCGAATCGATTTTAACAACCTTATTTCCGCCTCAAAATCAATGGCACCAATTTTCATTTTTATGCAAGAAAAACCTGTTTTTAATTTTTCCTTAATTTGACTTTTCATAAACTCTTGGTCTCCCATCCAAACCAAACCATTAATCGCAATTGCTTCTTTTCCTTTGGTGAATTCTGAAGGAAATAACTCAAATTTATTTTTACTTTGTAATGATAAAAAAGCTTGCTCCAAACCGAATTGAATGGAAGGAAACGCAAAAACCTCTGCTAACAAGTAGCCGAATCCTAGGTTGATGTTTTCACAAACCCAATTTAGTTTTTCTTCGTAGTTTGAGACATCATCAATACTTAAACCTCTAAACAAGCCTGTTTCTCCAATACCTGTTTTACCACTTTCTTCTAAAATGATAAACCAAGTTTCTTTTGTTCTTAAAATCCCGCGAGAAGTACCACTCGGATTTTTAAAATTCAATAGGTATTTCTTATAGCTTGCTTTTATCAATGTAAAATTTATTTATTAATTCTCTAAGTATGCCTTAAAATTATTCAAATATGATTGATCTTGAGCTTGAAAGGTACTCCTAAAATAAGGAAACATGCATGCCATTATAAAAGATTCACTTTGGCAACTAGCGTTTAGCGTAATTGTTGTTATTCCTTTTTCTTCAGAAAAAAGGTAATCGTCTTTTTTTAGCATGTTTTCTGCATCAAAAAATAAGGTTACTTTTTCGTTTGGCACGTATGCCATAATTTTTTCTGTCATCACAATCTCTTGCCCTTGATTTAGTACTACAACATCATAAATACTACCTGTTATACCAGGGTTTTTATTTACAACCTTCACCGATTTAATATCTGGAATCCAGTTTTGAACGCTGTCAATTTCCATAAAATTACTAAAAACTTCGGCCAATGGTTTTTCAATAGAAATTTTTGCTGAATAGTTTGTTTGTTGCACTAACAAACCTGTTGCTAAAAAAGCAACCACTAAAATAGAAATGATAATTAAAATTATCTTTATTGTCTTCATATATTATTTTTAAAAGAATTGCCCTATGCTGAACAAAATAGCAAACAAAAAAGTACTCAATGCTACTTTTTTCAACTCGCCGTCTAATGCCGAAGGAATGGTGTTATTTGATACTGTAACCATATTTTTTACTAAAGGAATAAAAGCCACTAAAAATATAAATTCATAAATGGAACTGAAATTTACAATCGTATAAGCTACTGCCGCAAGTAATGCCCCAATAATTAATGTGGAATGGTATTTTTTTGCCTTTACAATTCCTAGTTTTACCACTAAGGTGTTTTTATTATTTGCTTTATCCTCTTCCCTATCTCTTAGATTGTTCAAGTTTAAAACCGCTGTACTTAACATACCTATAGAAATTGCTGGTAAAAATATTTGAAAATCGAGTTGTTTCGCATACAAAAAATAACTACCCACTACACTTAATAATCCGAAGAAAACAAAAACAAAAACATCCCCAAAGCCACTATAACCATAAGCTGAGTTGCCTACGGTGTATTTAATTGCAGCGGCAATAGATGCCATTCCTAGACCGAAAAACAAGAAAGAATATCCGAAATTCTCACTTCCGAAAGCTACATAAATTAACAACAAGGCAATAAACACAGTAATAATTGCGGTAAATATCATTGCCATTTTCATTTGCTTTGGCGTTATGGCTCCTGAGGAAACCATTCTTGCTTCTCCAGTTCTGTTTTTATCAGCACCTTTGATACCGTCGCCATAATCATTTGCGTAATTAGACAATACTTGAAAACCAATGGTAGTTAAAAGTGCCAACCAAAAGATAAGCGACTCAAAAATTGAACTTCTAGCACCCTTTTCTAGAACACTATTTACAACAGCATTCCCAAGATAACTTCCTACAATAATACCAGATATAGACAAAGGAAGTGTTCTTAAACGCGCTGCTTTTATGTAACTTTTTACATCCATGATTTCTGACTAGTTTCTACTTTAAATAGGGTATAATTATATATTTGTTGTGCCTTTTCTAACTGAATACAAGGTATTTTAATTTTTCCTGAGGCTGTTTGAAAGATAACATCGGCCACATTATTTTTTGCCTGAAAAATAGTTTGTTTCAGCTTTACATGCTGCACTTTAAAAAAGGGTAGGTATGTTTTGTGCGTTTCTATAGTTCCTTGACCTACCAATAACAACTCCTTATTAAAAAGATAATACCTCTTTTTAAAACTTACTTCTATTGACAAAATAAAAACAGGAATGAGTACAGTATTTATCCAAAGCACCTGATTACTCTGAATGACAACATAGAGCAAAGTATTCAAAATAAAGAGCATCAAAGCACCTCTAAGATACAATCGCACTCTATAATAAGATGTTGAAAAATTTTTATGGATGCCTTCTAAATTTTCACTTGGAAAAAGTAGGTTTTTAATCACAGCAACTTGACTTAATTGGCAACCCACAATCTTAATCACTTTATCTTTTTTATTCTCTACCTTACCACTAATCGCTTGCTTAAAATTAATGAATGAAATTCCAAATTTCTTCTTTATAGGATTCTGTGAAATGGTAATGTGCTGCACCTTGTCTTTCTTTAAAATAACAGATTTTTTTGTTGTGAAGCCTTGGTAAATCTCTAGGGCGTTGTTCTTTACAAAAACAGTCAAATTAAAATGTCTTAAAACAACACGCACGGTAGAACTTAAAACGGCTATCACTGATAAAATAATCAAAAAACCAATTATTAAAATAACGTTATTTTCTAAGGAAGATGCGTTTTCCGTAATGTAATTATCTAATAAATCTTGCTTGCCCAGACCGTCAAAAAGATCGCTAATTTGTTGATAAAAACCCAGCAACACAGCAAACAATAACAATAAACTCTGTAAATGATTTTCAGTAAAACTAACTTTCATTAAAGCAGCAAATCCAATTTGAAGAAGTGGTTTCTCTTCTGTTTTGATATTGGCTGTTGTTGTCATTTCATCGAAAATAGTAATTGCCTGTTTTAAGGCACTTGCTTCTTTGAATGACAATGCTTTGATAGAAATTTCTGCTTTACTAGAACCTGCCGTTTCTATATTTACTTCGTGCACATCTATTATTTGCTGAATAATGTTTTGCTTAAAATTAATGTTTTGAATGCGATCAAAAGGGATGGAAGTATGTGTCTTTTTGAGAATTCCTTTCTGCAGAATAAAATGCTTGTTCTCTATTTTAAATTGAAAATTTTTGAAAATTAAAAAAGCCCTAATTAAGAGAAACACTAACAAAGCAAATACTCCTATATAAATATACAGCAATGTACTTTCTGAAATCTTAGAGAATTTTTGAATAAAAAGAAAGAGTAGAAACCAAAAAGCCTTGAAAGCTTTGTAAAGTATATTTAAATAAATTACAAGAATTCCTTTTTTAGATTGTCTTCTAAAGTTGCTAAAACGGTCTATATTATCCATCTATTTTATTGCTGATGAATTCTTTTATTTGCTGCGCTTCTTCTTTTAAAAGGCCACTAATCTTTAAATCGTCGCTACTATCACCTGCCGTAAATACACTTAAAGAAACCAAATTAAAAAACCTAGAAACAGGTCCTTCATCTATTTCTATATGTTGTATTCTATTGAAAGGCACCGTTGTTAAACTTCTAAAAAACACTCCTTTTTTGTAGGAAATATCTTTTTCTCTTACAACATATTTCATCTTTTTAAAACCGATACTTTTTATTGCAACCACAGCAATGAAAACTATAAACACAATTAAATAAAGCCAAATCGTGTTTTCTAAAATCTTAAAAACACCACTATAATCAGTGATAAGCAATGCCACAAATAGTATTAGAAAAACAAGGAAAACATGTATTAAAATTACTTTTAAATACTTGTTACTTATCGATTTGAAATCGATTTTAATAATGTCAGGAAAAGAAGTAACTGCAATGTTTTGAAAAGAATCTGTCATGCAATTTAATATTGTAACGCTTCTTTAATGGGTATGGGTACATCATTTAATAATGCCTGTACAAATGCATCTTTATAGACGCTAATTAATTGAGCCCTAGAATTTCTTGCTTCTTTGTAGGTATCAAAAGCACCTAACCTGTATTTCACTAAAGCGTTTTCTTGAAAAACAGCTAGATTTTCTATACTCGTTAAAGCGTTATTTGCCTTTTTTAAGGCCGCTATTTGAACCGTAAAAACTAGTTTATCTTTTACGACCTCTACAGCAGGAATTGTAATCTCCTTTTCTTTGATTTCTTGTGGAATAACCTCTTCCTTTTTATCCGTCTTTGAGCATGATAAAAAAGCAACACAAAACAATAGTAAAAAAATATTTTTCATATTATAAATTATTAGCTTCTGCAATTAATTCTGCAATATCTTTTACCACAACCTCAGCTTCTTTTTCTTTGAATTTGATACCATCTGTCATCATTGTATTACAGTATGGACAACCGGTTGCAATAATATCTGGCTTGGTCTCTAGCGCGTCTTCTGTTCTTAAAATATTTATTTCTTTGTCGCCTGCTTCTGCATCTTTAAACATTTGTGCACCACCTGCACCACAGCACAAAGCAGTCTTTTTATTGCGTTTCATTTCTGTTAAATTAACGCCTAATCTTCTAATTAAATCTCTTGGAGATTCATAAACATCATTTCCTCTTCCTAAATAACAAGGGTCATGAAAGGTAACTCTTTTTCCTTGAAGTGTAGATTCATCGATTTTTAAGCGTCCTTCAGCAATTAAATTTTGTATGAATTGTGTGTGATGAAAAACCTCGTATGTACCTCCTAAACTTGGATATTCATTTTTCAAAGTATTGAATGAATGCGGATCACAAGTAACTATTTTCTTTACTTCGTAACCATTTAAAACTTCAATATTCATCATCGCTTGCATTTGAAACAAGAACTCATTCCCTGCTCTCTTTGCTGCATCTCCTGTAGAAGATTCTTCCGTTCCTAAAACGGCAAAATCAACGTTTGCCCGATGTAGTATTTTTACAAATGCCCTTGATATTTTTTTTGCTCTATCGTCATAACTTCCCGCAGCACCTACCCAAAACAATACTTCTGGTTTTTTTCCTTGGGCCATCATCTCTGCCATTGTTGGTACTATCATATTTTTTATATTTAATCGTTGAACCGTTTATTTGTGCAATTGTGCTTGATACTAAAGAAATTTAGAAATATTATTTTACCTAAACCTCTAAACTGTAGCTGTAAAACGCGACTGAAAACTACTCTTCGTTCGCCCAGTTTAAACGGTCTTGCTGATTGTATTGCCAAGGCGCACCGTTATTCTCAATATTACTCATCATTGCGTTTAATTCTTGTGGCGCAGCGCTCTCTTCCATCACCAAATACCTTCTCATATCCATAATAATAGAAAGCGGGTCTATGTTCACCGGACACTCTTCTACGCAGGCATTACAACTTGTACACGCCCAAAGTTCTTCTGGCGAAATATAATCGTTTAACAATTGTTTGCCGTCCTCTTTAAAAATCCCTCCGTTTGCGTCTATATTTCTACCAACCTCTTCTAAACGGTCTCTTGTATCCATCATAATTTTACGAGGAGACAATTTTTTACCCGTTAAATTTGCAGGACAAGCAGAAGTACATCTACCACATTCTGTACATGTATATGCGTTTAAGAGCTGCATTTTATTCAAATCTAAAACATCTGATGCACCAAATTTCTCTGGCACTTCTTCTGCTGCTCCTTCTGCTGGCATTGCGTATGGATCTGCATCAGGATCCATCATTAATTTCACCTCTTTGGTAACTGATTCTAAATTATTGAATTGTCCTTTTGTATTTAAGTTCGCAAAAAATGTGTTAGGAAAGGCTAATAAAATATGTAAATGCTTTGAGTAAAATAAGTAGTTTAAGAAAATTAAAATTCCTAAAATATGAATCCACCATGCCGTTCTCTCAATTGTATGCACTGCTTCTAACGAAAACCCGTCAAATAAAGGTGCAATAAATTGACTTATTGGATTCCCGATGCCAGCTTCTTGAAATGGAGCATCTGTTGCATTCATTATCAAAAAAAGTGTCATTAAAACCATTTCGAAATACAAAATAATATTTCCATCCGTTTTCGGCCATCCCTTCATTTCAGAATTTAAAAAGCGCTTAATGTTTGCAATATTTCTTCGCGTCCAAAAAAGAATAACAGCTGTAAATACGAGTGCTGCTAAAATTTCAAAAGTTCCTATTAAAAAGGCATAAAAGCCTGCTCCTATATAACCTTGAAAAATTCTATGCGTTCCAAAAATTCCATCAATAATAATCTCTAAAACCTCTATGTTTATAATCACAAAACCTACATATACAATAATATGCAGAAAACCAGAGAACGGCCTTCTCACCATTTTAGATTGTCCGAGAGCAATCTTTATCATGTTTTTCCAACGTTCTGGTTTGCTATCTGTTCTGTCTATCGATTTTCCTAGATTTATGTTTCTAAAAAGTTTGCGAATATTCATTGCAAAAAAACTGAAACCAGCGATTAATGCGATGACAAAAAGGACATTTGGTAGGTATTGCATTTAAATAGTGCTAATGGTTATACTTTAATATTTGAGTTCCTCTTCGTAAGGTTCTGGACTTTTACCAAAGATAGAGAAATGAATATATCTTTTTGGATGCAGCTTAATATCTCTCAATAATTGTTCTAATTCTCTAGTTGCTGCCTCTAGATTGTCATACATTCTTTTGTCATTAATCAATTGTCCAATAGTTCCTTCACCAGAATTTATTTTTTTCGACATTTCGTTAAAATTACTAACAGCCTCTTCTGCTTTATTTATAATTTTACCAAAGTCTATCGCATTTATACTGTCTGAAACTTTACTAAAGTTCTCTGTAATATTTTTTGTGTTTTCTAACGTACGTTTTAAGTTTTGTTGATTGTCTACGACCATGGCATTTACTGAGAGAATTGTTTTTCTAATAGCTGCTATGGTTGCTCCTAAATCAGAAACAGATCCATTAATCTCATCAATAGTCTTTTCGTTTAAAACTTTATTTACGCCACTAAACAAAGTGTCTGCCCTAACAATTACGCTTTCTATTTTTTGCTGAAGCGGATTTAGGCGCTCTCCAATAGAGGTAAATAAACTTTCTTCTATCTCTCCCTGAAGAAAGTCTCCAGAAACTGCGATATCACCCTCATAATTAGGAATAATAGCCAAGTTAGAACCACTTAAAGGGTTTGGAGAATAAATTTTAACAACACTTTTTTTAGAAAATTCAAAGTCATTGTCTACAATAAAGGTTACAATTAAATGCCCTCTTTGCCCTTCACTGACGTCAAACTCTATATTTTCTACCTTACCTACTTTTAAACCGTTAATGGTAACAGCACTAGAATTCGTTAAACCACCAATTTTAGCATATTCTACTTTAAATGTTCGCGAACCCGGATCTAATAGGTTTTGTCCTTTTAGAAAGTTAAATCCCCAAATAGAAATACCAATAATAATTACTGCAATAATTCCTATTTTTAATTCTTTAGACATATCCAAAAGTTTTAAAACAAAATTACTAATAATTTTTGGTAGACACTGTTAATTTTACTGCATTTTTAAAGCTTCCGGTAAAGCTATTTTTTTACCATTTTTAAAAGCAATAATAAAAGCCTGTTTAAACCCTTTAGATTTTGCCTCTGCCAATGCTTCTTCCGCCGCGTCATACGCAGCCGTATTTCCAAAATAATATTTATAATAACTACCTATCCACATTCTCTCAACATTCCTTAAACCTTTAAAGTTGTATGACTTTGTATCGATTTTATTTTTACCTGCTGCAATTTGTATTTTAAACGTTATTTTATTTGGTGGCAAAGCAGTGGTATCCTCTGCGGTAACTGTATTTAATTTTAAATTTTTAATGTAACTAAAGATGGCTTCTGCTATCTCATTTGCCATTTTAGTTTGACCGTTTTTAGAATTCAAAAAACTACCTTCATTTTTATTTGTTAAAAAACCTAGCTCAACTAAAACACTTGGCATTATCGTCTCTCTTAAAACCTGAAAATTATCTTGTTTTACCTTTCTATTATTTCTTTTTAGCTTGAATGTAAAATTATTCTGAATTAAACTGGCAATGGCTAAACTTTTATCTAAATTTTCTTCCTGAAGTAAAGACAAACCAATTACAGACTCTGCAGAATTAGGGTCAAAACCTTTATATTTCTCTCTAAAGTTATCTTCTAAAAGAATGACAGCGTTTTCCCTTTTGGCTATCTCTAAATTCTGCTTATTTCCTCTTAACCCCAAAACAAAAGTTCCTGCACCAAATGCATTTGACGTATGAGAATCACAATGAACAGAAACAAATAAATCTGCTTTTGCATGATTTGCAATGTCTCCTCTTTTCCATAAATCTATAAAAACATCTTTCTCTCTAGTATACAATACTTTAATGTTTTGCTCTTGTTTTAGCTTCTCTCCTACCTTTAAAACTACTTTTAAAGCGATGTTACTCTCCTTAAATCCGTTACCTAAATTACCAGGGTCTTTACCACCATGACCCGCATCTAAGACAACTACATACTCTTTTTGGGCGCAAACGGAAACCGTGTTCCCCAAACATATAAAGAACAGTACAAAGAGTATTTTGCTTTTGATAATATTTTTATGTTTTTGTTGGGATTGCATCGATAAAATTTAACTAATTTTGATTTATTAAATTTGGAGGCTCAAAATAATGAGCCATCCATTTATTCATTTACAAAAATAGTATTTAAAGCGTTGCAAACAAACCTATCATATATACTTTTATTTTGCTGCTTCTTTTTTACAAAGCTAGGTTTTTCTCAAGATATAAAACCAACCAAAGGAATTACAATTCCTTCGATGAATAAAGACTCCGTTCCCGCAAAGAAAATTAAAGAGATTACTTCTTTAAAAAAAGAGACTGCGCTGCTGAAAGAAAAGGATTCTATTGCTGTAGACTCTATAAAGCCAAAAGAAACTTTAGAAGATCTTATTACCCATATAGCTACCGATTACACCATACAAAATGCCAAAGATAAAACCGTTACGCTTTATAACGAAGCGAACATTACGTATACGGATATTGATCTAAAAGCGGGTATTATTGTGGTAGATTATACTAAGAACACTCTTTTTGCAAAAGGAATTAAAGACAGTTTAGGTTATACGCAACGCCCCATTTTCAAACAAGGGAGTGAAGAGTCTGAGCAAGATTCTATGATCTACAATTTCAAAACTAAGAAAGCCTTAATTTATGGTTTAAAAACCAAACAAGGTGAGATGTTTACATTTGGAAAAAAAACAAAA
>Ga0307488_10002504_pt1 | contig 15520 bp, 14 predicted proteins | sample SB02metaG_FD_202248 | JGI IMG/M metagenome (GOLD analysis project Ga0307488, IMG submission 202248) | Sea-ice brine microbial communities from Beaufort Sea near Barrow, Alaska, United States - SB 0.2 | ecosystem: Environmental > Aquatic > Marine > Coastal | place: USA: Alaska | collected... | reverse complement strand
TAAGGCTTATTTAATGTATTCGCAATTTGTAGTGCCACATCCATGGAGGTTTCTGGAATAGGAATAACCACATCAATATCATAATCGGCCCATTCTCTTGCTATTTTCTCACCCAATTTACGTCCCATATTGACTCGAGATGCATAAACACTGATGCCGTCAATAAAAGAATCAGGACGGGCAAAATAGACGAACTCAAAGATACAAGGATTACAGCTTGGGTTTTTCGCACATTGCTTAGTAAACAATTCACCATTTTGATTTACGTAAACAGCTTCCCCTGGCGCAACATCTCTTACAAAATTAAAGCCAACTGAGTCCAAAGCAACACTTTCGGAAGCAACCATGTATTCATCTCCGTGCTCTGATTGGCGCTTACCCAGCACAAGAGGACGAATACCAAAAGGGTCTCTAAAAGCGACCATGCCGTTGCCAATGATGGCAGCAACGACCGCATAAGCTCCGCTAATCTTAGTGTGAACGGTTTCTACCGCAGCAAATATTTCGTCAGGCTCTACTATAAAGCCTGCTGAATTTTGTAAAGCATGAGCAAAAATATTAAGCAGTAGTTCTGAATCTGAAGTGGTATTTATATGACGACGAGCAATACTAAAGACCTCAGCTTGCAATTCATGTGCATTGGTTAAATTGCCGTTGTGTGCAAATGCAATTCCGAATGGAGAGTTTACATAAAAGGGCTGCGCCTCGGCTGAACTTGAAGAACCGGCAGTTGGATAGCGACAATGTCCTATTCCCATGTTTCCGGTCAGACGTTTCATGTGGCGAGTACGAAACACATCCCTTACCAAACCGTTCTCTTTGCGTAAGTGAAACATCCCATTATCAATTGTCATGATGCCCGCCGCATCTTGACCACGATGTTGCAAGACAGTTAACGCATCATAGATGTCTTGATTAACGGGACCTTTACTAACAATACCAACGATACCACACATATAGAAACCTTTTATTCGGTAGCAGAAAGGAAGCTAGAGCTACCTTTCACGTATTCAAAAAACCATTCAATAATGACTGAAAATTCAGGCACCAATATAGATTGTAGCCACCATTTACTATCTGCAAATGGGGTAAAAGTGTCCATAAAGAAAAGTAATGCACTAACAATAAGTAAACCTCTGATTGCGCCAAAAACTGCGCCTAGAGCCCTGTCGGTGCCACTCAGACCGGTAGCCTTTACCAACTGAGAAAAAACATAATTGACGAGTGCGCCAACAATTAATGTCGAAATAAATAAAATCGCAATGGCTACACCATTTCTAAATAATTCATCGGAAATACGGGTTAAAAATTTTGCGAGTTGAAGATAGAATTGACTAGAAATAATAAAAGCAGAGAACCATACTAGTAACGAGATAGCTTCCTTAATAAAGCCTCTAATTAGACTAATGATGGCAGACAAGGCAACAATGCCTAAAATGGTAAAATCAAACCAGTTCATATAAGAAGTGCATTATAGGTAGAATTTCTGTCATAAACCTGTCCTAAATGCTGATGTAACCAACATTAAAGTGGGGTTTCTAGGATGTGGCGCATTCTATCAGAAGGTGTCTTTCAGTCCAATGATAAAATGGACAAATGAGATGCTTTTTTCGGTTAGTCGGACACAACGTCGAAGGTAGTTACTTTGCCAGTCAGTCCTGTCGTCTCTTTCAGGTGAGGTAGCGCCAAATCCAGTTTCTGTTTATCTAACTCGGGACCAACAAATACTTTGGTTAAACGTCCAGCACTAGTTTGTACTTTCCTACTGAAAGAACGGTAGCCGGCTTTTTCCAATTTTCTAAGTAAGTCATTTACATTTTTTTCATTTCCAAAGCTACCTAATTGAACTACCCAGCCAGCATTATCATTCGCGGTATCTGAAACCTTTTTTACTAGCGTTTGTTCGGCAAGAGAATTGTTTTTTACTGCTGGATCATTGCCAGTCGATTGTGAACTAGTAGTGCGTGACTTATTTGCTGTATCTGCTTGTGCATTGTTGTCCGCTTTAGCTGCTTGCAAATTGGTCGCCATCAGTTTAGCCATGCGGCGTTCCTGATCAGTCTGTTTTGGAGTCTCATCAGTCAATTGGCCGTTAGTGTCGGTATTTTTTGCTTCCTCCAGCAACGCATCTGCGGCTTGTTCGTCAACTACTACGATTTCTCTACGAGTCGCTTTAGCCACGTCCTCTGTAGGAAAACTATCTGGTGCAATTGCTGATAAATTTGACGTTGAGCGCGGGAAGTCCACAAAAGCTTCAGTATTAGTTTGCTTCTTTCCATCCAAATAATCGGGTAGAAAGATAACCGTCACGGCTACTAGGATAACCGTACCTACAAGCCTATTTTGTAACGCATTTGACACTGATGATTCCTCAACAAATTAATTTATGATGTTCGCTTCCGTTTGATTATGCACTAGCATGGTATTTTAGAACAGCCGCAACGGTTAAAAAAGATCCCATAACCAAGATAATATCATTGTCTTGAGCATTCGTTAACGCTTGTTTATACGCCATATCCACTCTGTCAAAGGCTTCTACTTTTGACTTTTTATTTAATTCAGCACTCGAATTTACCGCCCTGACTAAACGTTCTGCATTTTCACCTCTAGCAGTGGGAAGTGTCGAGCAATACCAATGTGCTTGGATATCAGAAAAAGCCTGCAAACTAATTTCGATATTTTTATCCTTCAACATGCCCACAACGATATGACAGGTCGTAAATGAATAAGTTCTAATCAAACGACTCAATTGCAATGCACTATCTTCATTGTGTGCAACATCAAGCATAACAGCGCAGCACTCGCCTTTTTGCTGCTTGCGCAAAATATGATGACGACCTAGCACTTGAGTTTCATCGATAATAGCTTGAATTTCGTTTGTTGCGCTTAAAAACGGGAACGCCGTTGTCAACTTTCGACTCAATACGTTAATGCCCCCTGAAAACGCTTTTCGACTTAATGCATTTACCGCAGCTAAGGCTGTCGCCACATTCTGCTTTGGTATTTTTGCGTTTTCAGTAGAGAAATGTTCACCTTGGATACTAATCAGATTAGTTGCTTCATTAAAAACAAAGTCTTTACCACGGCAAACTAATTTAGCACCTATCCGTTGAGCATAATCTAACATTGATTGTTGGGGCAGTTCATCTCCAATAATCGCAGGTGTGTTTACACGAAAAATTCCCGCCTTTTCAAAAGCAATTTTTTCTTTTGTGTCACCTAACCAATCTTGATGATCAAGCCCTATACTAGTAATGACAGCTACATCGGCATCTATTACATTGACAGCGTCTAGTCGGCCACCCAAACCTACTTCTAAAATCACAACATCTACTTTTTGTTCTGAAAAGGCCTTTAATGCGGCTAATGTAGCAAATTCAAAATAAGTCAGTTCGATTGATTGTTGGGCAGGATTTTTGCGACTGATATCTATTTGTTCAAAAATATCGCAAAGCATTGCTTCAGTAATTAGATTACCGTTTAAGCGAATTCGCTCGCAAAAACTAACTAAGTGGGGAGAACTGTAAACACCTACTGTGAGGCCTGCATTCAAACAAATTCGCTCAATAAGCGCACATGTTGTGCCCTTGCCATTAGTCCCACCAACAGTGACGACATACTGCTCTGTAAAGTCAATTTGGAGACGATTTACAAGGTCCTCAGTACGCGACAAGCCCATATCAATTTCCTTGGTATGGGCTTGCTCGATATAAGTCAACCAATCAGATAGACCTGTTTTCTTGTTCATTTCCGGTAAATATCTATTATAAATTAACTAAATGTTAGCTAGCAAGGTGATGATGATGCAATTTCGACAATACCGAATACAATTTATCCCGCATTTGTCGACGGTCAACAATCATGTCAATTGCACCCTTTTCAATCAAAAACTCACTACGCTGGAAACCAGCTGGCAATGTCTCTCTCACGGTTTGTTCTATAACCCGAGGACCGGCGAAACCAATAAGCGCTCTCGGCTCAGCTACATTAATATCACCAAGCATTGCTAAACTAGCAGAAACACCACCCATTGTAGGGTCGGTCAGTACCGAAATATATGGCAGTCCCTTTTTGCTCATTTTGGCAAGTGCAGCGCTTGTTTTCGCCATTTGCATTAACGATAGGAGGGCTTCTTGCATACGCGCACCGCCGCTTGTAGAAAAACACACTAACGGTGTATTATTTTTCAGGCAAGAATTGACTGCAGCAACAAACTTTGCTCCCACAACAGATGCCATTGAGCCACCCATAAAAGCAAATTCAAAACTGGCCACAACAATTGGCATCCCATTTAGTTTGCCTTTCATCACCACCAGCGCATCTTTTTCATTAGTCGACTTCTGCGCAGCAGTAATGCGATCTTTATACTTTTTACTGTCTTTAAACTTCAGTATGTCTTGAGGTTCAAGATCTGCTGCAAGTTCTTCACGGTCTTTCGCATCTAAAAACGCGTTTATTCGAGCACGCGCTGTAATGCGCATGTGATGGTCGCATTTTGGACAAACTTCTAATTGCTTTTCCAATTCAGTTTTGTAAAGTACCGAATTACAAGACCCACATTTTGTCCAAATACCCTCTGGGACATTACTCTTGATTGAAGATTGCGTGCGTGGAAGTATTTTCTCAATCCAACTCATGAAACATTCCTATTATAATTCTTTTTTAGTCACGATTTAGTGGTTGTTTGCTTAACTTGGCGTTGTGCTTTTTGGCTAAACGCTTGTTTGTATTCTCGCAAAACAACTGACATCCGACACCAATAGTTCATATTAAATCATACTATTGTTGAATGACAAAAGTAAAACTGGTCTAAGAAGTACTTAAACCGTTCATTTCTTATAAAAATACAGGTCCAAAATGGCTGGTGGGCATATGAAACTCTTCGGGATAAATAACATTAACTAAGTATAGACCATTGGGTCTAGCAGTGATTCCGGCTACTTTACGGTCTTTAGCGTCAAGTGTATCTTTCATCCAACTAACTGTTTCCTCATGCGTACCGACTCTAATTAGCGATCCTACTATATTGCGCACCATATGATGGAGGAAAGCATTGGCTGCAACTTCTACAATAAGATAGTCGCCTTTTCGAGTCACTGAAATCTCCTCCATACGACGCACTGGCGACCTGGACTGGCAATTAGCCCCGCGGAATGATGAGAAATCGTTACTCCCGACTAAGCTCTGCGCTGCTGAATGCATTCTATCCGCATCCAAAGGATAATAAACGTGTGTAATACCAGCGTGTAATATGGCCGTGCGCAATGGATTATTATAAATGATGTACCGATACCGTCTGGAGGTGGCTGAAAATCGAGCATGGAACTCAGGTGTCGTAAATTTTGCCCATTTTACACTAATATCCTTTGGCAGATGAGTACAAACTCCGCGCGTCCAAGCTTTAGTTGGTCTTTGCACTTCAGTGTCAAAATGCACGACCTGGTAGGTAGCATGAACCCCTGCGTCAGTGCGCCCAGCACAAGTCACAACAATTTTTTCTAAGGCTATTTTCTCTAACGCTAATTCAAGCTTCTCTTGCACACTAATAAAATCATTTTGGCGTTGCCACCCATAATATTTTGAGCCGTCGTATTCTATTCCTAGCGCTATTCGCATGGTATCAAAATCATTATCTTCACTTTACTTCTTAGTTCTTGCTTGAGCAGCATTGCGTCTGCCTTGGCCTGCTTTGTTTAGTTTATGCTTTTTAACCGAACGACGCATTCTACTCAATCTCGTGTGATCCAACTTGTCGTCTTGAAGATTCAACATAGTTTCAGTTTCGTTCGGCAACTGCACCATCTTTCTTAGTTGATTTACTCTCACTAGATCCAATTCAATCCAAGCCCCCTGAGGTAAGCGCTTTTGTAATTCTAGGTTACCGTAGCGAACTCGCATTAAACGACTAACCTGCACGCCTTGTGATTCCCACAAGCGCCTTACTTCGCGGTTTCGACCCTCAGATAAAGTGACATTGAACCACTGATTTTGGCTTTCATCGTCCGTTGGGCGGACATGAATGTGTGTAAATTTCGCCATACCATCATCCAATTCAACTCCTTTTTGTAATAGCCTTAGCATCTGAGGCGTAACTTCACCGAAAATTCTAACAGCATATTCTCGCTCAATTTCATGCCGAGGATGCATTAGCCTGTTAGCTAATTCGCCGTCATTAGTAAATAGCAGGAGTCCGCTTGTGTTGATATCTAGTCTGCCGACAGCAATCCATCGATCAGCGATTATTTTTGGTAAACGTTCAAATACAGTGGCTCTGCCTTCTGGGTCGTTACGCGAGCAAAGTTCACCTTCTGGTTTGTTGTACATTAATATGCGACAAGTTGACTTTTCAACACTACGCGCAATAAGATGTCCATCAACACGAATTTGATCGGTTACCGCGACGCGATCGCCCAAGGTTGCCATTTGACCGTTAACTGAAACACGTCCTTCTTGGATCCAACGTTCCATTTCTCTTCTAGAACCTACGCCATTATTGGCGAGTGCTTTTTGTAACTTTTCTGTTTCTTGACTATCAGTCATGTTTTTTATTCACTTAATTTGATGTTGAATTCCATATTGAAATTCAATAAAACGTCTAGGGCGTATTGAACTCTCTATTTCAATTTTAGTTTATCTAAAAGAGCGGTAAAGGCCATTACGTCTTAATATAAATTTTAGTTATTTGGCATATTAACTTCCATATCGGCTGCACCCATCGCTCGCTCTAAACTTTCAGCAAAATCATCCGCAGATGGTAATTCGGCTAACGTTGATAATGAAAAATAATCCAAAAATGTTTTTGTTGTTGCTAAAAGCGCCGGCCTGCCTGGTACTTCTTTATGTCCAATCACCTTAATCCAATTTCTTTCTGAAAGTGACTTCACAATGTGACTGCTTACCGACACTCCTCTTATCTCTTCTATCTCACCCCGCGTAATTGGCTGACGATAAGCAATCAGCGCTAAGGTTTCCATCATAGCGCGACTGTATTTGGGCGCGTTTTCCTGCCATAGTTTACTTAACAGTGTTCCCAGGTCATCGTCTGACTGAAAGCGGTAACCATTTGCCACTTTGACTAAATGAATACCACGCGGCGCGTAATCCAGTTCGAGTTCGGCCAAGACTTCCTTAATTTGTACCGTTGACACCAAAAAATCACTTAAAAACGTGTTCTTCATAGCATCAATACTGAGTGGTCTGTCAGCGACAAACACACCAGCTTCTATTAATTGTTTTAACTGTGTTTCGTTAATTTTTTGCATCTGCGTTATCCACTTTGCTTTAAGCAATAAGCCCACTCACAAACATCATTAGCTTTGAAGGTTTTAAACTATTACAGCAATTGGCACGCTTTTAGTTGCTCAATGATGTATTTTACCTTATTTTCCAACAGAGGACGTCGGTAATTATCAGTAACTCATGTATTTAACAAATATCGCGAAGAATTATTCTCAAAAAAGTTCATAATCTAAACCTCTGCGTACTCAATTCCACCCAACTTAACGTGAACATTGGTAAATGCGGCCTCTTGAGAGCACAAAATTAGCCCACTCTTTACTAATTCTAAAATGGCAATAAACGTTACCACCACACCCGCCTTTCCCTCGGACAATGAAATCAAGCAGGATAGTTCAGTATAGGTCTCATGATTCAATTGTCGCATGATATAAGACATACGCTCACGAGTAGACAGTGCCTCTTTTGTAATTTGATGATGTTCGAATGCTTGAGCACGTTGCATAGCAGAATGAAAAGCGAAGGCTATTTCTTGCAATGTTATTTGCGGAATATGCTTTATCGGTTTCACGTTCTCGCTCGTATTTGCGGATGACTTAAAATGATCACGTTCCATTCTAGGCACTAAATCGAGTTCTTCTGCCGCTTTTTTTATTTTCTCATATTCTTTCAAACGACGAATTAACTCCGCACGAGGGTCCTCTTCATCTTCTGGATCGTCAGCATGTTTCGGCAACAGTAAACGAGATTTTATTTCCGCTAGCATAGCCGCCATTAGAAGGTATTCACCAGCCAGATCAAGTTTGGCATCGGTAATGACATCGACGTACTTCATATACTGTTGGGTAATTTGTAATACAGGTAACTCAACAATATCGAATTTATGGCGCCGGATCAGATACAACAAAAGGTCGAGGGGACCTTCAAAGCTTTCTAAGATAACTTCTAGTGCATCGGGTGGAATATAGAGGTCTTCAGGTTTTTCAATGATCGCCTCACCATTCACAAAAGCTAATGCAAGCGGATGCTGCTCCCTCATTTGAGCAACATCTCCTACTGACTTATTTTGGTTAGCCGTGTCGTTTTGACTCATTTAAAAGGCGAAGGATCGCCATTTCCAACTCGAATGACATGAGTTTCACCCTCAGACATATCAATGACGGTTGTTGGTTCTTCACCCAAGTAACCGCCATGAATAATCAAACCAACGAGCTTTTCAAGTTTGTTCCTGATTTCATCGGGATCGGTTTCAGCCATTGACGCGTTGGGTAATATTAACGTCGTTGACATTAAAGGCTCTGAGAGTTCCTCCAGCAACGCTAACGCAATTGGATTATTAGGTACGCGAATACCAATCGTTTTTCGTTTCGGATTTTGCAAGCGTTTAGGTACTTCTTTTGTCGCTTTTAAAATAAACGTATAAGGCCCGGGGGTGTTATTTTTGATTTGCCTAAAAGCTGCATTATCAACTCGTGCATATACTGACAATTCAGACATATCTCTACACATAAGCGTAAAATTATGGTCTTTACCAATATCTCTAATTCTGCAAATCTGCTCTAACGCCTTTTTGTTTTCCATCTGACAACCAACGGCATAACCTGAGTCAGTTGGGTAAACAATCACTTCGCCTGCTTGTATAATTTCGCAAGCCTGTTTGATTAAGCGTGCTTGTGGATTATCTGGATGCATATAAAAAAACTGACTCATTGAATTCCCTCACCAGATGTCGCTAAATTCCAACTGTGCCATACCGGTTTGCATGTAAGAGGAATGTCCAAACGACGGCCTAACTCGGTAAACCGACTTGGAAAATGAAAGTCAGAGCCTACTGAGGCAAGCAAAGCATTCTCTGCCATAATTTGTTGGAGTAATTTTTTCTTATCAGCAGCCATATTAGGATGCGTTATCTCCATTGCATCGCCACCTGCTTCAGCAAACTCAGCAACCAGCCTGCGCAACCATTTCGTAGTCATGTCATAGTGACCGGGATGCGCTAACACAGCTTGTCCACCAGATTCATGTATCCATTCAATTGCTTCTTGAATGCTAATCCACTTTGGGCTGACATGCGCCTTTTTATTTTTACCTAAATACTTACTGAAAGCCTGTTGCGGATGTGTACAAATTGATTTTTGTACCAACGCTTTGGCAATATGATTTCGTGAAATTTGCGCACCACTGGCAATATCTAGAGCGATGTCATAGATGCCTTGGTGGCCACATTTCGCTAATTTTTCACAAATCCGCTCGGCTCGTTTATCGCGTTCGGCCAACTGCCCCTCTAAACGCTCTAAAAAAACAGGATCATCATTATTAACACGTAATCCAACGACATGAATGTCAAATCCATGCCAGGACGTAGACAACTCAATACCCGCTATAATATTTAATTTGATTTTACTATTTTTAACGTAATCACGCGCAGCCGCAATACCGGCCACGGTGTCGTGATCGGTAATAGCTAGCACGTCAACTTGCATTTGTTGGGCACGTTGAACCAATTCTACTGGCGTTAATGCGCCATCTGAGCAGGTTGAATGACAATGTAAATCTATTTTCAAAGCGTCTTCTTCTTAAATATAACAACTAAAATAATCACTATGCTTGACATAAAGACTGATTTGTTTTCTTCTATGCATTATACATGAAAGCAAAACGTATACATACGCCTTACGTAAAATACGAGTAGCCTGAACACAAATTTAAAAATTAAGAGAATACATTGAGAACAACTCCTACACAATCAGCTGATATGAAGCTGGCGGGTGCACTTGCAAACGTCAATTGTCTTATCCAGAAAAACATTTGGTGGTGGCACAACCTTAACTAGGGGCTGTGTGGACGTGTTCGTTTCGCAATACTTAAGCCCGTTTAACGGGCTTTTTTTTTGATTAGTTTTTACCCGAGAATAAATAACAAAAATTAAACGAGTAAAAATGAGATAATAAATTGAAGCCAATCCAGAGGCCTCCAGTAGCCATAGAACGAGAATAAAAATGAGTTTAGCAGAGTTAGGACAACAACCAGGTCAGGTTGAAAGTATTATCGTAGATGGACCCTACGTTAGTGACCCCTTATTGGCATACCAAGCGCTAGGAAAAGAAAACAGCTTATTATTGGAGTCTGCAGAAATTGACAGCAAAGCAAACTTAAAAAGTCTGTTATTAATTGATGCTGCTATCCGTATTGAATGCAATGATCAAAGTGTGACAATTACGGCTCTTACTGCGAATGGGCGTTCTGTTTTCCCACTGTTAATTAAAAAATTAACCCCCTATCATTCAAACCAAGAAGTATCTGAAAATAATATTCGCTTTGAGTTCCCGCCGGTTAATCAAAATCTGGACGAAGACTCTCGGCTAAAGCAGGCTAGCGTATTTGACGTTCTGCGCACTTTAACCGAAAGCATTCAAACCTTGCGTGATCACCCTAATGCACTCTTTTTAGGCGGTGTGTTTTCTTACGACCTACTGGGCACATTTGAAAAGTTACCAGAAGCCATATTCGGTGATAATAATTGCCCTGAATATGTTTTCTATTTAGCTGAAACCTTGCTATTGATTGATCACCAAAATGCCCATACACAAATAATCGGTTCGGTATTCAGTGGCCCACATGTAGCTCAACATTATTTTGCTATTGTTCAGCGCTTAGAGCAAATAAAACATGAACTAGCATCTCTTCCTAAGGCAATATCGGCTGCCGAAACTGTTGAAAACATCACGTTAAAAGTAGATAAATCGGACGCTGAATACTGTGCAGACGTCATTGCGCTAAAAGAACACATACTTGAAGGTGATATTTTTCAAGTTGTTCCCTCTCGATCATTCAGTTTACCGTGCCCATCGCCATTAGCTGCATATCAACAATTGAAGATACAGAATCCATCTCCCTATATGTTTTATTTAAATGACCAAGATTTTACGATGTTTGGCGCATCACCCGAGTCGGCGTTAAAATATGATAAGAAAAGCAACGTGGTAGAAGTATACCCAATAGCCGGCACAAGACCTCGAGGAAAAAGAGCCGATGGGTCTATTGATTATGATTTAGATAGTCGATTAGAGTTAAATTTACGCCAAGATGAAAAAGAAAAGTCAGAGCATATTATGTTGGTTGATTTAGCCAGAAATGACGTCGCTAAAGTGAGTAAAGCAGGTACTCGACATGTTAAAGATCTTTTAAAGGTCGATCGGTATTCACATGTCATGCACTTGGTTTCTCGCGTTGTTGGTGAACTACGAGATGATTTAGACGCATTGCATGCATACCAAGCTTGCATGAATATGGGAACATTGGTAGGCGCACCTAAAGTGAGCGCTGCGTCGTTAATTAGGAAGGTCGAAAATCAGAAACGCGGCAGTTATGGGGGCGCTGTTGGTTATATTAATGGTAATGGCGATATGGACACCTGCATTGTGATCCGTTCCGCTTTTGTTCGACTGAAAACGGCTTATATACAAGCAGGTGCTGGTGTGGTTAATGATTCTGTGCCACAAGCTGAAGCAGATGAAACACGCGCAAAAGCGCAAGCTGTAATTTCGGCTATTATTACAGCTCATGCAGCAAAACCAGAGATAACTCAAAGTGCAAAAAATACCGCAGATGCCGATGATGAGCAACAAGGAGAGTCGGCATGAGAGAACAAATCAACTTAGTACTGATCGATAATATCGATTCATTCACCTATAACCTGGTTGATGAAATCCGCAGTTTAGGCATAGAAATGAGCATTTATCGAAATACGGTGCACGCTCAAACCGTATTAGATAAATTAGTTGAATATAATAAAACGGGCCCAACTTTATTGATGTTATCACCTGGCCCTGGCGCACCTGCAGATGCCGGTTGTATGCCCGAAGTATTACAAAAAGTACGCGGAAAGTACCCCGTACTTGGTATTTGTTTAGGCCATCAAGCAATTGTCGAGGCATACGGAGGTGTAGTAGCAAGAGCACCGCAGGTTATGCACGGTAAAGCCTCTCAAATGAGCTATGCCGACACTGAAGAAACCCAATCTATTTTTGCTGGTTTGAGCAATCCTTTATCCATTGCCCGCTACCACTCTTTGGTTGCAACTCAAATACCTGAAAGTTTACAAGTTATTGCTAACATAGACGGATTGGTTATGGCAGTTTTACAGCCGAATGATAGAATGCTGGGCTTTCAATTTCATCCAGAATCCATACTCACATGTGATGGCAGTGTATTGCTTATGCAGAGTATTGCCTTTTTAGCGGGCGAAGTACCTGAACTCAATATAGTCGAATGAAGGGCAATTTTTAGGTAGTCATAATATTAATCGGCAAATAAAAAAACACATGGGTAAAACTCTATGAACAGTACTACAAATAAAAGTGCCTTTGGGCCTCAAGACATGCTTGACGCACTAGAAAAACTCTATGCTTTGCAGCCATTGAGTTTTGTTGAAGCACAGGCTGTTTTTGACCGCGTTATGCGCGGTGATGTGAGTGAAATTGAGTTATCTGCGTTACTCGTTGCATTAAAAATAAAGACTGAAACAGCGGATGAAATAGCTGGAGCTGCGGCAGCAATGGTCAGCAATGCCAAGGATTTCCCGCGCCCAGATTATAATTTCAGTGACATTGTTGGCACTGGTGGTGATGGGCACAATACGATTAATGTGTCGAGTGCTGCCGCTGTTGTGGCAGCTAGTTGCGGCGTTAAAGTCGCTAAACATGGTAATCGAAGTGTCTCTAGTAAATCGGGATCGTCTGACTTATTTGCTGCCTTTGGTTTGGCTTTGGACATGAGTCCTAACACAGCCCGTTACTGTCTTGATGAAGCAAATTTGTGCTTTTTAGCCGCACCTTCGTATCACTCTGGTGTGAGGTTTGCGATGCCAGTTCGCTTAAGTCTCAAAACAAGAACACTGTTCAACATTTTAGGGCCATTGGCTAATCCATCGAGACCAACGCATAGTGTACTCGGTGTTTATACACCCGACTTACTTGATATTTATGCACAAACATTGGTAACGCTGGGGCATAAAAGAGCTTACGTTGTGCATGGTGACGGACTTGACGAACTTGCATTGCATGGCGACAGCCAAATTGTAGAGGTCAATCATGGCGCTATTACCAAAAGCGTTGTGTCACCAACAGATTTTGGTTTAAGCAATTACCCGTTAAAAGCTATTGAAGGTGGTGAGCCAGAAAAAAACAGAGCACTCATTGCTGATGTTTTCAACGGCAGTGGCACGCCAGCCCACACAGCCGCTATTGCTATGAATGCAGCCGCCTTAATTAAGTTAAATGACTTAGCGGCTAGTTATGCAGAGGCATGCGACATGGCAATGGCGTCGATAGATGCAGGCAAACCGATGCAGACCATCGAACATGCTGCTAGGTTAAGTCAAGGATATAGCAACACAAAAAACATTGATTAGCGCGAAAAACAGTATCAAAGTTTAATCCTATCAACTGAAATATGTAAGAGAGTATTGTGGCTAAAAACGTATTAGAACAGATTGTTGATGACAAAAAAGTTGAAATCGCTCAGCGTAAAATTGATTTCCCATTAAGTACATTTATCGACACCTTAAAACCTTGCGAAAAGGATTTTTTTGCAGCCTTAGCTGCGCCTAACGCGAGCTTTATTCTGGAGTGCAAAAAAGCATCTCCTTCCAAAGGCTTAATTAGAGAAAACTTCGATTTAGACGAAATTATCGAAGCTTATGCACCGCATGCATCTTGCTTTTCCGTGTTAACAGACGAAAAGTATTTTCAGGGTAAATTTGAATACCTTGATTATATAACGTCAAGGGTATCTCAACCGGTTATCAACAAAGACTTTTTTGTTGACGAATACCAGATTTATTTGGCCCGTTATCATAATGCTGACGCGGTTCTATTGATGTTATCTGTATTAGGTGATGACGAATTTACCGCACTAAGTGCGATTACTCACAAATTAGGTATGCACGTATTAACAGAAGTGAGTAACGAAGAGGAAGTGCAAAGAGCGTTAGCACTGAACGCCAATATTATTGGTATTAATAACCGTAATTTGCGTGACTTGAGTACCGACCTTGCCACCACGGAACGTTTGGTTCCATTGATTACAAAAGACACATTTGACGGCGTCATCCTATCAGAATCAGGGATTTACAAGCATTCGGAAGTACAGCGTTTAAGTCCACTAGTTGATGGTTTCTTAGTTGGGAGCGCATTAATGGCTGAAACTAATTTAATTAATGCGGTTGAAAAACTCATATTCGGTGAAGTTAAAATATGTGGTATAAACTCAGTCGAAAATGCGCGAAAAGTAATGGCTACGCCGGCTAGTTATATGGGCTTAATATTTGCGACTAAATCACCTCGCTACGTGTCAATTGAGCACGCTATGGAAATAGCTAGTTTACCAACTAGCAAAAAGCGAGTTGGTGTATTCTTAGATAATCCAATAGAAATGGTCGCTGACTATGGGCGCAAGTTAAACTTAGCAGCAGTGCAATTGCATGGTAATGAGTCCATTGAATATATGCAGACATTACGCACTTTGTTGCCTGAGTCATGCGAGATTTGGGCTGTTGAGTCAGTGTTACAAAGTCAAGGAGATTTGAGTAGATTTGTGGCCGATACACTTTTCCCAAAACTACAAGTCGCTGACAAAGTATTGCTCGACTGCAAGGTTGGCGAACAAGTCGGTGGCACTGGGGCAACCTTTAACTGGCAATTGTTAGAGGATGTGCCTCAAAAACACAAATTGATATTAGCGGGCGGATTAACGCCAGGCAATATTCAGGCAGCGAGAGAAACCCAAGTTGCCATATTAGACGTAAACTCAGGTGTTGAAGATTCACCTGCTGAAAAGTCAGAATCCAAACTAAGCAGTTTATTCGCCTCATTAAGAGAGTACTAAATGAACTGTTTGGTTAAAATTAAAAGAAGCGAGCCTTAAAAATGAACAAGTTAGATAGTAAATTTGGTGATTTCGGTGGCATGTATGTGCCAGAACTACTTATCCCTGCCCTCGACCAATTAGAGCAGGCATTTTTAGATGCGAAAGAAGACCCAAGCTTCCAAAAAGAGTTTATGGGCTTATTGAAAGATTATGCAGGTCGTCCTACTGCGATGACACTGACCCGTAATATAGTGTCAAACCCATTAGTTAAGCTTTATTTGAAGCGCGAAGACTTGTTGCACGGCGGCGCGCACAAAACGAACCAAGTATTGGGTCAAGCATTGTTAACCAAACGCATGGGGAAAACAGAAGTAATTGCAGAAACTGGCGCAGGTCAACATGGTGTTGCAACTGC
>Ga0307488_10002503_pt1 | contig 15529 bp, 15 predicted proteins | sample SB02metaG_FD_202248 | JGI IMG/M metagenome (GOLD analysis project Ga0307488, IMG submission 202248) | Sea-ice brine microbial communities from Beaufort Sea near Barrow, Alaska, United States - SB 0.2 | ecosystem: Environmental > Aquatic > Marine > Coastal | place: USA: Alaska | collected... | reverse complement strand
CACGGCTCGTTCGATCAGTAGCCGAGCACCGCTGCCGATAAACTGGCGGTAGTTCGCCGTCGGCTGCAGGGGCAAGCCCTGCTCGGCTAAAACGCTGTTCATCGAGTCGGCAATGTCGTCTAGGGTGTCGAGCAGGGTGCCGTCCATATCAAATACCAGGGCTTTTACGGTCATAGTCGTCTCTGTGCGTGGCTGCTGTTCGTGTCGGGTCTTACGCAGACCCGACGCTATTGGTTTTTTTATTTGAGCGCTTGTTATCTCGCCGCGATCGCGTAATGCTACGGTGCAATTCAGCGGGCCAGTATAGCCACCCAGCAACGGGCTCACAAACCGGTTTGGGGCCCACCCTGTCTGTACCCACTATCCACTATTGATGATTGGTTACCGATTACCGATTACGCGAACTGAGGAACCACCATGACCCTGACGACTCAACACTGTGCTGCTTGCCTCCCGGATGCGCCGCAAATGGCTCCGGATGAGTTGGCCGAGCTGATGCAACAGCTGCCAGAATGGCAAATCCTAGCAGTTAACCAGGTGATGCAGCTGGAGCGGGTGTTTATTTTCCGTAACTTTCGTTTGGCGTTGGACTTCACCAATAGGGTCGGCAACCTGGCCGAACAGGAAGATCATCACCCAGCCATTGTTACCGAATGGGGCAAGGTGACCGTGCGGTGGTGGACTCATGCCATCGCAGGCTTGCATCGCAATGACCTGATTTGCGCCGCTAAGACCGACGCACTGCTGACCGATTAACCGCTCGGCGAGTTAAAGCGGGGCAAGACATCCGCCCCGGGGCTATGGCCTTACTAAATGCATGGTTGAATCTTATATCCAATCCACGATACTGCTCGTATAACCAAACTCGATCTCATTTTAAATCTCTAGGATTCTTTTTATGGCTACAGTTACATTGCAAGGCAACCCCGTTTCGGTCGCAGGCGAACTCCCAGCAGTGGGCAGCCAGGCGCCAAGCTTTTCTGTGACCGGTGCCGATTTGAGCCCCGTCACATTGGCCAGCTTTGCTGGTAAGAAATTGATCTTGAATATCTACCCAAGCGTCGACACCGGCACCTGCGCCGCCTCAACTCGCCAGTTCAACAGCAAGATGAACGAGCGTGATGATGTGGTCGTGTTGTGTGTCTCGCAAGATCTGCCCTTTGCTTTCAGTCGTTTCTGCGGCGCCGAGGGCCTGGAGCAGGTGCAGACGGCTTCGACCTTTCGCTCACCGGAATTCCTTACCGACTATGGCGTGAAGATCAGTGATGGTGTGTTGGCCGGGCTGTGCGCGCGCGCAGTGGTCGTGCTCGATGCACAGGGTGTTGTCACACACACCCAGTTGGTCGGTGAAATTGCCGATGAGCCAGATTACGCCGCGGCCTTGGCCGCCCTGGGCTGATTGGCTTAATGATATGAGGACGCGTTAAGCGTCCCCAACCCAGCCACCTTACTTAGGTCGCTGGGTTTTTTTTGCTCTGCTTGCGGTGCTTAGTCGGTCGCCAGGGTGCGGTGCAGGGCGCTGTAGTGGGCGCCCTTGGCCAGCAGTTCGGTATGGCTGCCGCTTTCGACGATCTGACCGTCCTTCATAACATGGATCAGATCGGCGTTCATCACGGTGGTTAGGCGATGCGCGATGACCAAGGTCGTCTTATCACGGGTGAACTCATCCAATAGGGTCTGAATTTGGATTTCAGTTTGGTTGTCCAGCGCGGCCGTGGCCTCATCCAAGAGCAGAATTGGGGCATCGCGCAACAGGGCGCGGGCGATAATCACGCGCTGGCGCTGGCCACCGGAAAGGTTACTGCCGCGCGGACCGGCTAAGGACTGCAAACCAAAGGGCAGTTCCGCGGCAAACTCGCTGACCAAGGCATCCACGGCGGCCTGTTCAATGCGCCGGTCGTCGGTGACCACATCGCCGAGCTTGATATTATCGTGCAGGCTCTCATCGAACAGGGCCGACTCTTGGCTAACCACGGCGATCGAGTGGCGCAAGTTATGGACCTCGAGTGAGTCGATATTTTGGCCACCGATACTAATGGTGCCGCTGTCCGGTAATTCTATATGGGTCAATAGATTAAACAGGGTTGACTTGCCGGCGCCGCTGGCGCCGACGAAAGCGGTGGTCTTGCCGCCCGCGGCGACAAAGGACAGCTCGCGCAGTACCGGCACCGGACCGTAACTGAAATTGACGCCACGAAATTCAATGTCGCCTAAGGGCTGGGTTAAGCCGTGGGCCGTGGCGCTTGGCCGTGCTGCAGGCTTCTGGTCAAACAGGAAGTAAATGCGTTCTAAATTAATCAGAGCACCCTGGATGGAGCCCGACACGCTGGTTAAGCGACGGATCGGATCGAAGATCAGCGCGATGGCAAAGAAGAACGAAATAAAGGTTCCGGCGGTTTTCTCGCCGGAGATGATTTCTTGGCCACCATAAAAGATCACCGCGACAAAACCGATGCCCGCGATCAGATCGATAATGGACGGCATCGCCGCCTTACCGTATTCCGACTTTAACGCGGTGCGCACAAAGGTGCGCACGCCTAGATTAAAGCGATCGTTTTCATGCTGGGCTAGGTTGTTGAGCTTGATAGCCTTGATGCCATGAAAAATCTCGTCGAGGCGGGTCGACAGGCTGGCCGAAGTCTCACGCGCCCGCCGGGTCTGTTTACGAATTAATTTTTGCAGCAGACTGATCGGCAAGACCAATAGCGGCGCGCCAATAAAGACGATGAGGGTCCACATCCAATCGTCCTGTAAGGCCGAGGCCAACATGCCGATCAGAGTGGCGGTGTCGCGTCCGACACTGAGTAAGGTAGTGCTGGCAAAGCCTTGCAGGGCCTGGGTATCGCCGCGTACACGCTCGATCAGTTCGCCCGGCGAATGGCGATTAAAGAACGCCATGTCGAGGGTTAACAGATGGCGGGTCAGGTCGCGCTGGATATGACCGACCACGTTGATGCCGGTTTTCACGGTCAGGGAGCGGTAGATAAATGAGCCGATACTGCGCACCAGGAAAACGGCGAAGACGGTTAGGCTGATTGAGCCCAGTTGGCTGGTTTGGCCGGCGATAAAGACATTATCGAACATCGGTTTCAGGGTACGCACAAAGACATACATGGCCGCGCCTTCGAGCAGCATAAAAGAGAAGGCAATGGTCAACTTAAAACTGTGTCGCTTAATATAGCTATGCCAGACCTTTGGGATCAGATAACTTCTGGACTCTTCACTCACGGTGCAAAACCTTATCGACAAGCCAGCTGGACAAGCCGCTCGGGGTGAAACCCGAGTGCAGCTGTTCCGGTTGGTAATGATGGTTTACCCAGTCCATAAAGGGCGTGGGTTGTTGAGCGTTAAACTGGCCATAGCAATCGATGAAATAGCCGAGGATGCCCGTTTTAGAGTGAGTCAAATGGAAATATTTAAGACTCAGCTGCTGCTTTGCTTCCGCGGCACTGGCCTGTTGCACAATCAGCAGATAGAGCGCTGAGGCCAGTCCAGCGCGGTCGGCACCAGACTTACAGTGGATCACAAAGGGCGCTTCAACCTGTGCGAAGATATCCGCCAAGCGATTAATTTCCTCCACGCTCGGTAGACGGCGCGAGTTTAACTGGGTGTTGATCAGGGTCACACCGGTCAGGGCGCAGGCTTCGGCCTCCATGGCAAAAGCAGCTGAGCTATTGGCGCCACGCAGATTAACGATGGCCTTGAAGCCTTGCCGAGCGAGTTTACGCACAAAGCGCGGCGAGGGTTGGCTGCTGCGATAAGCCTGGCCATCGAGGCTGTGAAAGTTCGCGTAGAGCGCCCGCAAGTAAGCATGATCGACCAGATGTCGATCTAAATGTAAGCCGATACGGGATTGGGGTCGATGCAGGCTAGCACGCCACTGATCGCGTCGAGCACGATACTTCTTGCGCAAAGGATTCATGACAGGTTGGGTGGGCCCTAATAGTGTAGCCGGCCATTATAGGGCGCCGGTCGGTCAAGTGATAGCACTGCACCGGCTTCATTTGGACCGAAAGCCAAGTCCGCGCTTGAGAATTTAGCCGCGCCGGCCTATCAGGCCGTCAGCTGAAAGACTTGGGCGCCGTAACCGGGGCAATCGATCAACAGTTGCAAATCGTCCCGATCGTTTTGCTCCAGGCGTCGTTGTAACCCATCGGCATTGATTTTCTCGCTGAGGGTCTGACCTGCGGCAATCTGTGGCAATTGCGCACAAACCGCCTTGGGCAGCTGCAGCTGGCAGCGCCGTGGACTGGCGGCAAAGTTAACGAACACCAGAATCCAGTCACTTAGATGGCAGCGGGCAAAGCTGTAACATTGATGATCGTAGCCGACGGTCTCGTTTAAATTCGTCTGGTGTAATGGGATAAAGGCACCCCGGAGGCTGGCGCTGCAGGCTGAAAAGCTCAGCAGGCGTTGGTAGGCACTATCGAGCAGGCGTTGCGTCTGGCTTAAACCACCGCCGTCACAGCGCCCGCCATTGAGCCAGGCCTGATGCGCGGGAACACCGGCATAGTCGAAAATAGTGGTGCGGCTGGCCCGGCCAAAACCCAGATCTGCCGCGGCTGGCTCGCCTTGGGCCTGACCAAAGTAGAGCATGGTCGGGCCTTGACCGAGCAAGGTGGTGACCACCATGGCCGGCCAGCCCTTTGCCCCGGAGCCAGCAAATTCCGGCGAGGCGATCCGTTGCTCATCGTGATTTTCCAGAAAACGCAGCAAACGGGGGTCTATATCCTGCAGCTTATGCTGCACGGTATCCAAACGTGCGGTACTTTCCTGGCCACGGACAATGTTTTTCAAGCAGTCGTACAGGTCGACCTTGTCGTATAGATAGTCCATCTTGCCGAGCTGAATATAGTCTCGATAGCGGCCCGGTTGATAGACTTCGGCCAAGAGGGTGGCGTTGGGATTGCGCAGTTTGATCGCCGAATTCATATAGCTCCAGAACTCAACCGGGACCATCTCGGCCATATCGAAGCGGAAGCCATCGACGCCCTTATCGAGCCAATAGAGGGCAATGGCGCGAAACTTGGTCCAGCTGTTCGGCACCGACTGATCGGCCCAGAATCTAACGTGCTCGGCCACCGGCAGGTTGCGGTAATGTTCGGGCAAGAGTGGAAAGTCATTGCTGCCATCGGGCCGGATGCCATAGTTAACCTTGACGGTTTCAAACCAGTCATTCCAATGGGGTTTGGCCAGACGGGCGCCATCGCCGGTCCACTTGGCCGGGGATTCCCGAAACGCGCAGCGGCCCGCAGCGCTAAAGGAGTCGGACAACCATTGACCTTGGGCCGGACGGTCTGGCGGGCTGAATTCCTGGCCGGGGACATAGTAAAAGTTATTGTCGCGTTGGTATTCTAGGTTGGCATTGTCATCCACGCCAAAGTCGCGCGTACCGGCCGGTGCACTGGTGCTTCGATAGGTTCGCGCCAGGTGATTGGGTACTATGTCGATGATCACCTGCATGCCATGTGCGTGCGTGCGGGCAACTAGGGCGGAAAATTCGGCCAACCGGTTGCTCGGTTCGGTCGCCAAATCGGGGTTTACATTATAATAGTCTTTTACCGCATAGGGGGAGCCGGCTCGGCCCTTGACCACCGACGGATGGTCATCGGAGATGTTTGGGTAGCGCGTCAACAGCGCGTGATGCAGCACACCGGTGTACCACAGATGGCTCACGCCATAGGCCCTAATGGCTGCGAGGGCCCGGTCATCGAAGTCGGCGAACTTACCGACCCCGTTTTCGGCCAGGGTGCCCCATGGCTTGTTGGTGCTGTTCTGATTGCCAAACAGGCGCGTAAATACCTGATAGACGACGGGTTTACCCGGATGCGCGGCCGCTGGAAGGTTCATCTGTAATGCAGTCCCTGATACTTTCCACAATTATAACCAAGGTTAGTTCATTCCCCGAGATTGAGTTCGAAGCATGGTTGAAAATGGCAAAGTACTAGCGTGGCCTCTGCGGGTCAGCCGTCTTAAGCCAGACCCACCTGAGCGTTGAAGGCAATGACCAAGCGATCCGGTTGGCCAAAATAGGGCAGGGCCGAATGTTTCAAATAGGATGGGAAGATTACAATCTGGCCGTCTACCGGTTCCAGGTCCCACACCCCGGTGCCGTTCAGGTATTGGCTGCCGGCATCGAGATAATGGTCGGCGTTGATGCGTGGATCGTAAAAACGATTGATGCCATTGCGTTGCGCAAAGTTAGTCGCGCCGACATCGAGATAATAGATACCGCACCACGAGCAGTTCGGGTGACTGTGGGCGTCATGGAAACCGCCGTTCTGTGTGATGTGATACCAGCTTTCGGTAATCTGAGCATCCGCTTGGGCGTCCTCGGGCCAAAAGCCGTGATTGACCTCGCTGGCGACGGTATTGAGTAAATCGGTGAACAATACATTCAAGGTCTGGATGTCATCATTGTCCCGAGCCAAGAAGTCCAGTTCACTCTCTTGCAAGTTGCCCTTGGCGAGGACCCCGACCTCACTCTTAATCGCGCTGGGGCCGGCGGCGGCATCGGCGTAAATAAGTTTGGTGAGGGCATCCTTTAGCAGGTCATGATAGGGATTTTGGGTGATAAAACATTGGCTCTGCCACAGTTCAACCGGTTCAACATCCGGTGTATCGGAAACGGTTTCGAAATCAAAATCCATGGGGGCAACGCTCGGGGTAATGGGAAGGCAAGATTACCCAAGATCGGCTCCTTTTGTAAGGCCCGAGCGATAACAGGACGCTACATTGCAGTCGGCCCCTGAATGGCAGACATAAAAAAACCCGCCAAGGCGGGCAAAAAACAAACATAATAGGGTATAGCGGTTGTGCTCAGGCAAGGCATAGTACACAGGACATAGAACTTAGGCCTTATGACCGTGCCCGATGGAGTCAATTAGATCGTGCATGGCTTTTGAGATTGAATCGGTCGTTGCCTTAATCCAGTGGTTTAGTGCCTGACTGCGCAGTGCGCGAGCTTGGCGAACGTACCGAGCGACTTCATCGGAGCTCAAACTTGGGGCTGTGAACGGTTCGTGGTTTTGCATATCGGTTCCTCTTTGCTTCAAAAAATTCTTTAAAAGAAGTGTAGTGATTTGACCTTTGGCCAACAAACGATTATTTTTTGCACTATAGATGAAATTAACTCACTCATAGGTGACCTATCAAACGTTTACCGCCCTTCAAGGCTCTGCAGGCATTCGAATCGGCCGGTCGTACCGGCAGTTTTCAGGCCGCTGCCCAAGAGCTGTTTGTCACGCCTTCGGCGATCAGCCATCAGGTCAAGGCTTTGGAGGCCTTTCTCGGTTTGGAATTGTTCGAACGTAGGGTGCGTAAGGTAACCCTGAGTATGACCGGTGAGCGGTATTTGGCGGCGATCAGCCAAGCCTTTATGCAAATCGAATCGGCCACCGAACAGCTCGCCGGTCATGTTGGCGGCGAACTCAAGTTGGCGGTGGCACCGACCTTTCTCGATCGTTGGCTCCTGCCCCGTTTCAATGACTTTACCAAGCGCCATCCCGATATTGAACTGGATATTCACAGCTCCATCGGGGTAATCGACTTTAACCAGTCTGATATCGATATGGCAGTTTACTTCGGTGATGGCGAATGGGGCGGGGTCAGCTGCACCCACTTGCGAGCGTCCTTCTTGGTACCGGTTTGCGCCCCGGAACTGTTGGAGCAAGAGCGCATTATGGTGCCAGCCGACCTGTTAAAGCTGCGCCTGCTGCAGGTCAAGAGGCGGCCGGAGCATTGGCCGAGCTGGTTTGCCTTATCGCAAACCGACTTCCATCCTGCGCTCGGCATTATCAATTTCTCCAATGGAATGTTGACGGCCAATGCGGCAACCGAGGGCCTCGGAGTGGCCCTAACCGATCCGAGTTTGGTGTCGGCAGAGATAGAGCGGGGCGAGCTGATGATTCCAATTGACCTGGTTATGCAGCTGCCGAAGTCCTTTTATCTGGTGTCACAGAAAAACCGCCCACTCAGTCACGCCATGACGGTGTTCCAGACCTGGATCATCGAACGAATGGCCCGCGATTTGACCGAACATAAGGGCCTAAAGCCCTAATCCTAGCGTCAATCGCCCCGGCTAATGGGTGACAACATCACCCGCTGGTTCCAGGCATTGGTGACGCGAAATTTATCTCCGCCGATGCGGGGAGTTTGGCTCGAATCGGAATATGCAAATATACGATATTGTCGACTTTTTCCGCTCTAGAGCGCTCGGGCTTTTTAATATCAGCGGCATTCGGGAACAGCTCAAAATCGGGTTTTTCCGCATACTCGTAAACGGATTTAGGCAGCCAGCTGCCCCAAATATATTTCAAGGTGTCGGGCAGTGCTGACATCGGGCCTTGGTGTTTAAATACGGCATAGAGCTGCTCGGGTAGGGTGCGTGTGATCATGCCATCGGGAATAGCGCCAAACTCGGAAACCTCAGCGGCACATATATAGCTGAAGCCGGTGTCGTCTGCTGATTCAGAATACTCTTCATAAATGCCGAAGAGATCTTTATTGGCCCGGTGGTTGATTTTTTCTTCGACCGGCTTAAAGGCAGACCATAGCTTAAATAGATTTAAATCATCATCGCCATACCTATTGGCAATGCCCACTATTTTCCGTTCAGCTTGAGTAATGATGTTCGGCGTCATATGCAGGGGACTGCGCAATTGATGTAACATATGTGGACTAAATTGATCTTTGTAAAGCAGCCTAAAGGGCTCGTTTGTTTTTCGATATTTTCCCGGTGTCATATTAAAGAGATTTTTAAAGGAACGAGTAAATGCCTCCTGAGACTCAAACTGGCAATCCAGCGCTAAATCAATGATGGCGATCGGCTCTTTTACCAATCGATCCGCAGCGATGGTCAGTCTGCGCTTGCGCAGATATTCCTTCGGCGAATCCCCCACGACCGTTTTGAATATTCGGCAAAAATGATAGGTTGAGAAATGTGCAGCCCTGGCCATATCGTGAATGGTTATTGGCTGGTACATGTTTTCCTCAATGTATTTAATACTGTCGAAAATACGCTCCATTTACCGAGCTCCAAAAGGTCAGAGGTGATTTTCTTAGCCTACGTTGTTGCGCGGATGCGCCTTGCCCTGCTCCAGGTAGTACTTTAGCTCTTCTGCAATTTCAAGACTGGCCTGGTTGATCTTGAGTTTAATTAATGGGGTCAACAAAAAACCGATAATGCCTTTCGTTTCCATTATGAATTCTATTATCACCGTGGTGCTGTTCTTATCTATCGACTTGAGCGACCACATCCCCACTGCGCGTTTAGCAATTTTCGGCGCTCCTTTGGAAATATGGTAGGTTAATGCGAAATTGGTCGCATCGAAGGTGTCTAATGCTTGAACGGTTTGGCCACGTTCGGTGACGGTGTCGCGGACTGAATAGTCCAACCCGGTAAACTTTGCCGGACCCGCCGGTTTGGAATCGAAAAAATTGCTCGACCAGAGATGGACTTGGGCAAATTGGGTGCCCATGACGGCCCACACGGCATCGATATCTTTCTCAATCGTCATTTCTTTTCTGATATTCATCCACTGGTACCCTTTTGAAATTCATTAGTGAAAATATTGCCTCCGCAGCAATTTCTTGACGTCCACAACGCTCCCGCTGTCAGAGCCAATATACGTTAGTTTGCACTACAAATATGGATTGACTGGATATGCACCCCGTAAAGCAGGGTGGACGGGTCTATCGTTTGGTCTGAAATCGGCTGAGGGCTATTATGAACGGCTAATTAGCGTGGACTCTTGATATTTCCTGCTCTGATGGCTTTACCGGATTGTTGGCAAGCCGAACGGACCTATCGAGCGATTGAGGTGAATGGCTCATTGAGCACTCTAAATTGATAAAGTGCGAAATGCGGATGCTCTTCGATGTGTTCCAAAAAACAGGTTCTCCAGCATGAACCGCTCAGGTTATTAACACGAATCTGAATGGTTTCCCGGAGGGCATAGCTGGCTAGAGGGCCACTGAAGATAAAGCTGCTCGAACTGTGAAAGTGACACAGCGGATAAGAGATTTGGCCCGCTTGGTTTCTCACCGGCAAGCTGTAGCAAAGCTTGTTGAGTGTGCTGATGATGCTCTTTAGCGGATAACGAATCGATTCGACTTTAAGCATCTATCCCTGTTTCTATAACACCTTCCTATTAAATATAGTTTTACATTGGCCCGTTGGCTGGTTTTTTGGATGATTATTCGCTGTTTCGCACGCCTATTTAACGAATCATTAGGTCAGTAATGCTGCCAGGACGGATTTAGGCGAGATTATCTCTGCCCCTCAGGTACGAAATGCTTACCCGCCTGAGGGCTGCGCTCAAACAGTTGCTGTCCGCGCCAGACCGTATTGTCGTTATAGCGCACTAGAGTCAGCCCAAGATTATCAGTTTGCCGTAAGACCTGGCCCTATATCTGGGCATCCACCATAGCCTTATAGGCCCTGGCCCCGGTGCGTGGATAGAGTTCGAAGACCTACGCATCGGCCCTATGAGCGGAACAGGGACGCTAGGGGAACCAGTTGGTTCATCGATTCAACCCACCGTGCCAACCCTGCTTGCTGAATCAAATTGGTCGCAATAGGACAGTCGGCATAGAGGTAACCCGCCAGAAAGCCGTAAAAGGACAGGTCAACGTGACCGGGTTGATCACCGTTGTGGAATCGACCTTTCATGGTCTGCTTAAAGTCGCGCGCGAAACTAAGCTCATCCGCTTCCTGATGTCCCAGCCCGACATAGGCAATATTATGCCGTGCCTGCTTCTGTTCTAAACGCTTTAGGACGGGTCCGATCAGCCACTTCATAAACCATGGCGCGCCAACGGTCGCCACGGCCAATCGGGCCCAATCCTTGCTGGTGCAGTGCAGTTTGAAGCTGGTGTCCAACTCCAAAACAATGCGCCGTTCCCATTCATTGTTATAGGCCATGCCCAGGGCGGGTAGCAGATGTTTGAGAATTACCCAGGAATCATTGACCTGACGCCCGGCGACATCGATCACTGGGATTTTGTGATAATCCGTGTCGGGTTTGATCCCTTGAGGCTTGGCTTTAAGGTGTTGTTCGTGCCTAAACGGAATCTTGCCATAGACCAAAAAAGTGCGCAGTTTGGTGGTGGCATGCGAGAAGGCCGGGCCGTGAACGACCACATCGGTCAGTGCCGCTCTGCTATCCCAATTGAGTGCGGGTTGTGGATCAGCGCCTTCGGGGTTGGACCCGTCGGCTAACATTGCAACTTGTGTTGTCGATTTCATGAAGAGGCTCTTTGTCTATTGTTACGGTTTACGAAACAGGGCACTTGCCACGAAGCAAAGCGCTTGCCACGAAGCAAAGGTGATATTGCGTTACCCCTATTTAATTCTGTGCCTATCTTAAGCTATATTATTTTTATACAGTAGGTACTATAAAGCACATTTACTGTGCATTTTTGCAGGGGTAGGAGATGGACAGTTGGAATGAAATAAAAACCGCATATCAGGTAGCTAGGCTGGGCACTGTCAGCGCGGCAGCCGAAAGCCTGGGTGTTCATCGCGCGACGGTCATTCGACATATAGATGCATTGGAAGCAGAGTTAGGCAGAAAACTCTTTCAACGACATATCCGGGGTTATACCCCAACCGAAGCAGGGGAGGATCTATTACGTGTTGCCCAGGCGACTGAGGAGCAGCTTAGCCAATGGGCGCTGCGCACCAGAGGCGACGGCATTGAATTGTCCGGGGAGTTAGTGATTACGGCGGTGGAGGGTGTAACTGAATTATGTGTTCCAGCCATGCGGGCCTTTTTGCGTCAGCATCCCAAAACCACTATCCGGCTGCTTACCAGCACCCGACTGTTTAAATTGGAATATGGCGAAGCCCATATCGCCTTGCGCGTCGGTGCCCAGCCTCAAGAGCCTGACAACGTCGTGCGTCCCTTGAAGACCTTGGAAATAGCTCTCTATGGCCACAGAAACTATATTGAGCAATATGGCCAGCCCTCGTCGACGGCAGACTGCAGCGATCACAACTTTATCGGTGCTGATCCATCGGTGCCGAAAAGAACTTGGCAAGCCTGGTATGACCAAAACGTGCCGGCGAAGCGAATTGTTTTTCTCAGTACCAGCAATGTCGTGATTGAACAGGCTGTGCGCGACGGAATTGGCCTGGGCATGCTGCCAGTGCACAGCGTACATGGCAACCCAGATATGATCCAGGTCATGCCGCCTGAGCAAGCCTGGAATGTCCACCTCTGGGCTGTCACGCACCGGGATTTGCACCGTTCGGCCAAAGTTCAAGCGATGCTCGGATTGCTCAGCGCTATATGAGCGATGCGCTAGCCTATCGCATGAGCATAGACAGTATTACGAGAGACCCCCAGCTGACGCGATGCCAGGGCAACATTGCCGTTGCATTCACGCATCACTTTGCGAATTTCGAGGCACTTAACTTCCTTGACCATATGGCCTTTGCAGCCGGAGCAGGCCGCCACATCGAGTTGGCGCTGGCCTAGAATCCGAGTTACCCCTTCGGTGCGGATAATGCCTTCATGATGTTGGATTGCCAGGGTACGCACGCTCCAATCCAAATCGGACAGGTTATTGATTGCGGCAATCTCCTTTAGCGCTTCTACGGCGTTGCTGGAGAGCGAGTGCTGCGGTGAGATCGTTGCCAGCATAGCGCAACACAAGAGCCGGAAATCAGAGCGGTTGCGCAGTTTGGGTAAGTACAGCGAGAAGCCTGCTAAGCGTTTGCACAGATCGCCAAGTGGCCCTTGAGGATATTGTTCGCCGTCATCGGCCTGTGTGCTGCTGAGGATGACCCACTCACCCTGGGCCAACAAGGGATTGCGCCGATGCAGTAAGCGGTTGAGCAGGGTGTTTAGGCTCGGCACCATGTCCGCCGGCAGGAGATCGACCCGATCGAGATAGAGCGTACCGCCTTGCTTTAGATCTATCTTGTCTTGCTTTAGGGCGCCATCCGCAGAATTCGATTTCATTTGCGCGATAAGTTGTGTCTCAACTGAGTCTAAATTTACCGTGGCACAGTCGACTAGGACAAAATTTTCGTCCGGATGCAACTGCTCGTGAATCTCTTCGGCGATCGAATTCTTGCCGGTTCCTGGGCCACCAAAGATCATTACCGGCATGCCCTGCTGGGCCGATTTCTTACCCAACCTCAGGTTGTGACGCAATGCCTCATCGGTGAAAATTCGCCCCGTGGTCGACTCTTCAGTCTTCTTGTGCAGCCGATAGATTGGATCGGCCGGCAAAAAAACCTGGGTCTTAGACAGCTTGCTGTTGGCAGAGTGCGTTAGCCTGAGTCGCGCAAAGTATCCCGCCTGCAACCAGTCCCGGATTTGCACGACTTCGCCTTTGCCGATGCGATCAATCAGTAACCGAAATTGACCCTTAAAGACATCCTGATAAGTGGGTGTGCTCGTCAATATAATGCCGGTCAATAGCTCACTCGAGCGACGATTAGCGCCGGTAATTTGACCTTCTTGATTAAAGGCGATCATGCCCACGTTCTGGGTTTGCAGATACTCTTGGCGGGGATGAAATTGGATAATGTAATCACCGCGATGATCGTCGACAAAGAGCCGATTTTCGACATTTTGTGCGGCGAGATTGACCAGCGCCAGGGTGTGATGTTGGCGTGCGGCGACCTCAGATGAGGCATCGAGCAAGCCAATGAGCTGGCCTTTGCTATCAAAGATAGGTGCTGACAGACAGGAAATGCTGCCCTCACGCGCAAAATAGTGCTCCCGGCCGGTAACATTGCACGACGTGCCGGTATGCAGTGCCAATCCAAGGGCGTTGGTGCCGCGTATATCTTCACTCCAGATCGAACCCGGAAGAATGCTCTTACCGCAGACCGATGTGCGGAATTCTTCGTCAAGAATATGATCCAGCACCACCCCATCGTGGTCGGCAAAGGCCACCAAAAAATTGGATCCGGCAATCTGTGCGCTGAGCAGCTCCAGTTCGGGCCTGACCAGGCGCAACACTAGATCGAGTTTTTCTCGGCGCTGGAATAAATCTGAGTAGGATACGACGCACTCCTCAGGCTTGCTCACTGGGTCCAAGCCGAGTCGAATACAACGGCGCCAACTGTCTGCAATCGGCTCGGGCACGGCGCCGTAAGCGAATTTTCCGCGCAGCTCCAATGCGTTGCGAGCTTTTTCGAATGCAGTTTCCAAAACAGTCTCCCCCAGAAATTAATTCATAATAGAAGATGCCGGTAAATGGCTTAGAAATAAAGGAAATTCGGAACATTGTTCTATTTTTGAACACCTAAAAGATCCGGCCAAGCAAAAACTGAACACCCATTTATGACTCATGGCTTGCCCAAACGGATATATTTTGACTCTTCACCAAGCACAATATTTTATATTTTCGGAGAGTCCCATGAAGGCACAAGTTTTACATAAGTACGATGACGACCTCACAGCTTCGTCTTGGGTCGACTATATAGATGTTCCAGACCCGATTATCACCAAGGGTTCGGATGTCATCATTCGGATCGGTGGCGCGGGCGTTTGCCGAACCGATTTACACGTAATTGAAGGTATTTGGCGGCCCCATATGGACCCAACGGGTAATGAGCTTTTGCCATTCATCTTAGGTCATGAAAATGCCGGTTGGATTGAAGACGTTGGCCCAGAGGTCGTCGGTCTCAAGAAGGGTGATCCCGTCATTGTTCATCCTAAGATATCAAACGGTACCTGCCTAGCGTGCCGTCGTGGCGAAGATATGCACGGTGAGGGCACCTTCCCAGGGCTCGATTCCAACGGGGGTTACGCAGAAGCATTGGTAACCTCAGAGCGCAACATCATCAAGCTGCCAAAATCATTACTGCCGAAGGAAGTTGCACCATACTCCGATGCCGGCCTGACAGCGTATCGCGCCGCCAAGAAAGCAACGCGTCATCTGCTGCCGGGTCAATATTGTGTGGTCATCGGCGCGGGCGGTCTGGGCCATATTGCCATCCAAGTACTGCGCGCGATGTGCGCCGCCGAAATTATCGTCGTGGATACCTCTGCCGCTTCTTTGGAACTGGCCGGTAAATGTGGTGCCGATCACCTAGTGCGAGCCGACGGTGGCGAAGTAGACGCCGTTCTGTCGCTGACCAAAGGTCACGGCGCCGAAGCGGTATTAGATTTTGTCGGTGAGAACGGCACAACTCGTAAGGGTCTTGAAATGACACGCGCGGCAGGCAGTTACTATGTCGTCGGTTATGGCGAAAATATTCAGGTGCCTACAGTTGATTTAGTGATTTCAGAAAAGAACATCATCGGCAACCTAGTCGGTACTTGGGCCGAGCTGACCGAATTGATGGAACTGGCCAACCGCGGGTTGGTTGATTTAACGACCAAGGAATACGCCCTCAGCGATGCCAATACCGCGTTACGCCATTTGCACGAAGGCAAAATCCATGGCCGCGCGGTTTTGATTCCGTAAGGCCAGCTGAGAACCAATTTAAACCTAAGGGGTTGTCTAGTCGTGGCCCCTGCAAGACTGGCCAAATCTAATGACTGGGTAAGGCCACACAGCACGC
>Ga0307488_10002501_pt1 | contig 15532 bp, 15 predicted proteins | sample SB02metaG_FD_202248 | JGI IMG/M metagenome (GOLD analysis project Ga0307488, IMG submission 202248) | Sea-ice brine microbial communities from Beaufort Sea near Barrow, Alaska, United States - SB 0.2 | ecosystem: Environmental > Aquatic > Marine > Coastal | place: USA: Alaska | collected... | reverse complement strand
ACTGAACTTGAACAATTAAATATTAAGTTAGCAGATAAGACACAGCGTTTGGAAGTTTTTTTGGTGACTCAAAAGCAACAGAGTAGTCAATTAAGACAACAACAAACGTCACGCCATCAGAAGCTAAAACAATTAGACCAACAAATTAGATCAGACACCGCTAGGGTTAGCCAACTTCAACAAGAAGAACGTTCGTTAATTAACGCCATTGAACAGGCTGAAATTGATGCTAGAAGCAGATCAAAAGAAGAAGATGTGGTGTTGGTTGGATTGGCGCAATCGAAAGGTAAACTAACTCGGCCTGCCTCAGGGGAAATCCAACAGCTATTTGGTAAAAGAAGGCAAGGGCAAGTTCGCTGGAAAGGGATTGTCGTTAATAGTATCGAAGGCTCTCCGGTACTTGCAGTCCAAGACGGCAAGGTACTATATGCAGACTGGCTAAAAGGGTTTGGTTTGGTGACCATAGTTGATCACGGCGAGGGCTATATGACGGTATATGGCCGTAATCAAGCATTATTGAAACAACCAGGGGATCCAGTCCTACAAGGCGAAACTATTGGTCTAGTTGGGAGTAGCGGCGGTCAAGCTCGTTCAGGCTTATACTTTGAAATTCGCCACAAAGGTAAAGCACTCAACCCGAAAAGCTGGTTAAAATAATAGATTTGTAAGTTTGTTGCCACCTAGTACAACAATAACAATGAGTATCAAGCTAGCAAGTAGATTACCAATCAGTGTATTTGTGTGCGACTTCATTATTTTCTTTTGATTCATAACATACAGTAAAAATACGACAGAGATCGGCAATAATAGTGCATTTGATGCTTGCGCTAAAACAATAACGACTAAGGGTTTAAAGCCAGAAGTTGCGACCAACACACCACACAACAATATTGCTATACAAACCAGCTTAAATTCCTTTGCGTCGAGCTTAGGTTTCCAACCAAATAAACCACAAATTGCGTATCCTGCGGCCAATGGCGCTGTTATCGCGCTGGTTAAACCCGCAGAAAACAAACCTAGAGCAAAAAACAAGTTAGCGTAATCGCCCAAAATAGGCTCTAGTTGTGAGGCAATATTACCGGGAGAAAGCACATTGTCAGTTAAGTAAAAAGCGTTCGCTGCGCACGACATGATGGCAAATGTAACAATACCCCCTAATCCAATTGATGCGAACAACTGTTGTTTATGTGCTGGCAGTTGAGCGCTAATCTCAGACTCGGAAAGTGTTGACTCAAGTGACTGTTGAGCACTTAAGCCGGCGTGAAGAAACAAGTTATAAGGCACTATTGTGGTGCCAATAATAGCGAGTAATAGCGATGTGTTTGACAATCCTACTGCCGATAAGCCACTCATTAATGCTGCTGTATTAATGCCTGCAATCAGCATGATAGCGACAAATACGAAGCTCATTAAGGCGACCAGCCCGATAAGTAATTTTTCAACTAAATGGTAGCGATTGCTTACCAGCACAACCAAAGCAATGGTACCTAAAATAAGAACCCACAAAGTTATATTGCCCGGTAGCACATTTGCCAAGCCAAGCGCTGCACCGGTCAAATTACCACCTTCATATGCGGCATTGCCTAAACCGATAGCGGCGCAAACAAGAATGATGCTAATCCACTTGATGAAGCTATTTTGACTAATATTAACGATTGCTTCTGACAGGCCTTTACCCGTCACTAGGCCTAGCCGAGACGCCATTTCCTGCAAAATGTATGTTGCAAAAATTGAAAAACAAAGAGCCCACACTAACCCATAACCAAGACTTGCGCCCGCGATTGACGCAGTTGTTACTGTGCCTGGACCGATAAAAGCGGCTGCAATAATAAGTCCGGTTTTTCCTGATTTCATGCGCTATCTTCCCCAAAACATGTTTTTATAGTTGTTATTCGTTTTGAATTCGCTCTATCATCTACCGCATTGTCCGAATTCGCAAATTTAAGTATCTCAATTAATTATGAATTTACAGCTGATTTATCAAAACTCTGATATTGCCGATATGCTCCATTCACGTTATTACGTCGAAGGTGCGTTGCTAGGTGCGGGTGTTGCGCCAGAAATACCAATGCCAGATGTCTGGTTACCATGGGCTATCAAGCATCATGGTCAGATGCAAAACAATCAACAAGCAGATGTAATCACCGATGCATTGTTTGACTACTTTAAGTATTGCTTGCAACAGATGAAAGATAACGCTCTAAGAATGCCTGTGTATTGTATTTTCGAAGATGATAGTGAAAAATGGGGGCGAAGTTCTCCACTTTCGCAATGGATGCAAGGCGTGCTCACTGCTCATTCAAGTATCGAGCCTGTGTGGCAAAATGCGTGGCAATTGATGCATAATAAAAATCCTCAACATGCTCCTGTATTGGCTAAGAAACTCAAACACAGTTTAGGGATGTTCAGTACCTTTGCAGATGTTGAACTCGCTTTCGAACAAGCAAAAATGCGTGGGCAAATGGATTTTAAAAGCAACTTGCCATTAATAGCGCAGTCATTGCCTGAAGCGTTAAATACCTACGTTTCAATTTCCGGGGAACTAGCCAGTTACTTGCCAAATCAATTTGAGACCTTTGTTCAGAGACCGATTTAGCGAGTCATCGTTAATTTATGCCACACTTCTCTTTATCGAATCAAAAGAGGACTGCTGGTGGTTAAACTAGCATCGTACTTTACGATAAGATCCGTCCAAGTCCCTTTAAAATGGTTTTAAAATAGCCAATATAACAATAGCAAGTAGGGCCAGTACTGGAAGCTCATTTATCATTCGATAAAAACGTGGGCTCTTTGTGTTTTCATCAGCTGCAAACATCTTAAGCAAATAATATAAATAAAAGTGATAGCCGTAAAATAACGCTACTATGGCCAGTTTTGCGTGCAACCATGTAGACGCTTTAAGCCACTCGAGCCCATATTGATACATTATCAATATACCCAAAATAAGGGTTAACAGAGCAAATGGCGTTACAAAAAACCACAGTCGACGTTCCATTATTTTGAATTGATCTTTGGTTTCCTGATGCTTACTTTCAGCATGATAGACAAATAATCTCGGTAAATAAAAAATACCAGCCATCCACGCAATCATAAAAAATACATGAAAAGCTTTTAACCACAAAATACTCATTACTATTACCTTTTCGTCTTAATGTTGTTGTCTAAATAAATAACTATGTAGCATATTCCAGGTAATAATACCGATTACCTTGGGTTTCCCGTGTTCTGATACATGGGAATCAAAATAAAGCTCTTCATAAATATACACAGCGCCCTGTCGTTTTTTATGCAAGGTTTCGTACACTTCAGCCATAGTAGATTGATCACTTAAGCCCTCCATTTGATGAACTGCCAATGGTAAAACATCCTCTTGCAAACTGACATCCATTGATACTATTTGGTATTCCCTATCGATTTCAAATACATGCTCTTGCATGACTAAGTGGTTAGGATTGGATTGCAAATATTGATATAACGCTTTTTTGGGAGCATCAATAAAGTGCTTGAATTCGTTCTGCATAATAGCCATAACGCCAGTTTCTTGTAATGAGTCACGTATGGATGACGTAGTATAAGGCAGGTTCTGAAACTCTAGTTGTTGGACAAATATGGACCGGTTATTGCAGAGTTGTTTACTAGTCACATAAGCGCTCACAATGACAATAATCACGGGAAGTATTACCTGTGGACTAGCTGATAATTCCATAACAGCTGACAATGCGGCCATTGGAGCGTGCAATACCGCCGCTAGCATGCCAGCTAACCCAAGCAATGCAAAAGTTGAGGTCATTTCGCTTTGATTGCTTATACTGTATAGCGGTTGCAGCAATATGACGCCGGCCAACATGCCAATAATCATGACTGCACCGATTATTCCGCCAGGCACCCCTAAGCCAATAGCGACAACAGCAAGAATGAATTTCAATGCGAATAGCAGCAATAGCAAACTTAGTTGAGGATCATTGGCGAACAATGTTTTTATAGCTGAGAATTCAGCACCCAATGCCTGTGGCATAAAGTAGCCCACAATACCAGTAATTGCGCCAGCCAGCAGCAAGCGAGTAATCATATTGACATCGCGGAACAATTTAATGATAAGCATAAGTTGCCTATTGAAAAGTGCTGCCAATAAACCAAGAGCAACTCCAAATACGACGAGGTAGGGCAATAGCACATTGTCTATTACACGAAAATTCAGAAATGTCAGTTCGTTTTCATTACCGAATACAATACGGGTTAATACTGAACCGCATGCGGCTGCCAGCATCACTGGAATAAATACATGAACTCGGTACTGGCGTAAAACGACTTCCATCACAAAAATGACAGCGGCGAAAGGCGTATTAAATGCAGCGGAAACACCTGCTGCAATTCCACAGCCAGTTAAAATTCGCAAACAATTAAAGGGTAATCTGAACCATTGGCCTAGAAAGTGGCTGCCTGCTGCAGCCAAATGTACCGCAGGACCTTCTTTGCCAACGACAAAGCCTCCCGCTAATGAAAACACACCGCCAAAAAATTGATTGACCGACGTGCGCAATGGGATGTGTCCGTAACGAGTTTTGATACGATGGATAACAAAAGGAATCCCCATTCTGTAGTGCTTGAAACCGGTAAATTTAGCAACGATAATGACACAAATGATCGCTGAGACAGGTAAAAAAAGTAAGTGTTTGCTTTCAATAGCAGAGTATTGTGCAACACCACCGAGTAGTGTTTTTTGTATGAATTCAAATGTTAATCTAAAGATAATAACAACGGTTGCCGCGCACGCACCTGCAACGATACCCAGCAAGCATAATTGAATTGATGTTCTTGGATGTGAGACTTCTCTTCTCAGTGAGTGCAGAAACATATTGTGTTTGGGTTTATACTAGTTGAGATTAAGACTATCATAGCGTTTTGAGCACGCCCTTGCCATCGGCGATTCTGTTCTCGTTGTTCACATGTTGGTTATTTATCGATAACGATGCCCGAAGTTATGGAGAATTTATTGAAATTAAACGAACTACGCAGCCAACTTGGTTTCGTTAAATATTATTTGTCGATATTTTTTGTACTTGCATGCCTATTTTATGCGGGCCATGAGTTTGCCGACAAAAAAAATCATCTCCTTGTTGCTAAAATTGCTGTCATGCAAAGTAGCTTAAATAACTTAATATCAGAAAACCAAGCGCTTAATTCCGAACTAAATGTAAAAAAAGTAGAACTTGAAGTAGCAAGTATTGCTAATGAACAAGCTCAATTATCGTATAGGGAATTCATGCGCAAGGATGCTGAACTTCGCGAACAAATAAGCTTTTATCAAAAGGTGATGGCTCCTGAATTGACGCAAGACGGATTTGTAGTAGAAAGTGTTGAAATCTTAGCAACGGCAAGCACTAATAATTATGCTATTTCGATTATGATGTTGCAGCGAGAAAACATAAAAGCCATCATTAAGGGCACTTTAAATATTTCGCTTCAGGGGAGTCAAAACACAGTTCCGATTAAATATGATTTGAAAGAAATATTGGATGATAAGACAGAAAAAATGTCTTTTTCATTTAAATATTTTCAAGTCTTAGAATTAAGAGTTACCTTGCCCGAAGACTTCATTCCTGAACAAATTGAAATTAAAACAGATATCTACAAGTACAAAAGAAAGCGTGGCTCGTATACTCGGACTATTGAATGGGATGAAGCGTTTAGTGAATCTGATTGAATACTTGATTAAATTACTCAGGTATTAGATAATCTACCTTAGTTATTTTTGAGCCACAAACGCTTTTACTAGAGGAATATTATGTCTGAAGAAATGGCATTGCCAATTGAGTTTTCTGAAGCTGCGGCAAAAAAAGTCAAAACGTTAATTATTGAGGAAGAGAATCCTGAACTAAAACTGCGAGTTTACGTGACAGGCGGCGGCTGTTCAGGTTTTCAGTATGGCTTTACTTTTGACGAAAAAGTAAATGAAGGCGACATGACTATAGAGAAAGAGAGCGTCACTTTGGTCATTGACCCAATGAGTCTACAGTATCTTGTAGGTGGAATTGTCGATTACACGGAAGGATTGGAAGGGTCGAGATTTTTTGTTAACAATCCAAATGCATCCACTACATGTGGTTGCGGTGCGAGCTTTAGTATTTAGTTGAATTATAGAGTAAAGAGGGAAAAATGAAACTAATCGGTTCTACCACATCACCTTATGTTCGTCGCTTACGTATGTGGATGAGCGAGATTGAGCATGGCTTTGAGCAAGTTGATATATTTAACAGTGCAGATCGAGCGAGATTAGTGGCTTCGAATCCAACATTGAAAGTGCCGATGTTAGAGGATGGCGCTCGAATAATTTTCGATTCAGGTGCGATATACCGATATTTGACAAAAAAGTTAAATAAGGCCGAACTCAGTTGGGAACAAACAAATCTGTTGACCTTAATTGACTCAGCTAATGATTCGTTGGTGCAAATGTTTTTATTGTCTCGGTCAGGTATAGATACTAATGCAGACAAACTTTATTTTCGCCTGCAGCGAGAACGTTTTGACGTCGTTTTTAGTGAGCTCGACAAAGCTGCTGAGAAAGGAGCTTTTACACAGTGGAACTATGCGAGTATTAGTTTATTTTGCCTGCTTGATTGGTCGTCTTACCGTGAAACGTACGATTATTCTGGATTACCAAATTTAGTTGCTTTTCATCAATCAGCCAGTGACAACAAAGAAGCACGAGCAACAGATCCTCGATAGGTTAATAAGCCCAGAAGTACATATTATTGGGCAATTTAGTAATCTGGAAAATGCACCTCCGCTCTAATAGCAACGCCAAAAGATGTCCTGAAGTTTTCTTGACGTAACCAAATCACGTAAGGCTCAACCTCTAAAAATAGCCACGGACGCAATACATTTTTTTTATACCTCATGCTTACAAGTACCTGTTCTTCTTGATAATTTGGTTTATTCAAACCATCAACCATAGCGCTAAATAAATAGCTAGTTTTGCCATCTTTTAAATATAAATATTGAATTTCATGGCGCCAAAAAAGATCTTCTGTCTTATCCCTGTAGCGAAAGGTGTTATCGAATTCAATCGCTTCATTTTTAGATAGTGTGTGAATAAGTGATATTCTGGTTTCAACACCTAATTGGTCGTCGGTATAGTAATTAGCTTCTGCAGAATAGCTAATTTTGTTACGTTCATTTAGTTCAAGTTTATCACTATATCTTGCTCGTGTGTAAATTTGAGATCCACGACCTAAGCCGATTCGATAAGCTACTTTGGAGTCAGGTTTATCTTTGAATTGAAGGGCAACGGTGGCTTGGTCATCACTCCCCAGTTGTTGACTGCGAGCGGCTTTAACAGCTTGCTGGTTTACATCTTCTTCGTCATCTGAGAGTAATAATTCTACCCTATCTTGCAATGCTGGGAGTTTTACGCGTATTTTAAAACGAAAATCCAATTGATTTAAATTGCCGCTACGAGGCTCAATTCCAAAGCGCAACTTACCAGATGCTCTAGCTCGCTTCGATGTCGGCGTGTAGTCTGTTACAAACCACCTATTGATTTCTATTACCGAAGTTTCGACACCATAGTTAAAATGACAATACCAATCGTCAAGCCAATACTGAGCATCGCAATAATCAAATTCTGAGGTTTGTAACTCAGATTTTTTAGCGTCAGAGGTGTCTGTATGTATCGTCAAACTGGGTGTTTCAACTTTCGGTTGTCCGAGTATTGCAGGCTTCGCGGGCAGTATGTCAGTTTTTATTCCTTCGACAGCAAACGAAAAGTTGGCGTTGATAATACTGAAAATCAACAGACACAAAAACGCCGTTGCTTTAAGGCAACGCCGCGTGTTTAGTAGCGATAATAAATAAATCACGTCATATAACCACGAATAAAGTAGTAAAGAAATGTGTGCAATTGTTTGATCCGAAAAATAAGTATAAAAACAAGTTAATGAAAGCCAGTGATATTTGTTAAAAGCAACGTATAATGCTTTCATTGAGTTACTTTTGCGTCTAAAGTCGAGTTACTTAAGGTGATACACTACTAGATTATAGACGGTAGCAAAAAAAACAAAATTTTAACAACGGAGATTTACTAATGGGCCCTAGTGTTTGGAGTATTATAGTTATACTGCTAATAGTTGTTTTACTATTTGGTACAAAGAAATTACGTAATGTAGGTGGTGACTTAGGTTCAGCTCTCAAGGGTTTTAAGAAAGCGTTGAGTGATGATGATGGCACTGTCGACAAAAAGGATGCGGATAAGTCAGATGCAGATTTTGAATCTGTTGAAGATAAAAGTGATGCTGATAAAACGGTAAATCCGACCGAAACAAAGACCACTACTAAAGAGTAGATCATGTTCGATATTAGTTTCTGGGAACTGTTCATTATTGGTATTGTAGCCTTACTTATCTTGGGTCCCGAGCGTTTGCCCGGTGCGATTCGCTCAACAGTAAAAACGGTGCGCAGCGTGAAAAATATGGCGACAGGGTTTAAAACTGAAATCGAAGAGCAGTTGCGCATACATGAACTGCATGAGAACCTCAAGAAGGCTGAGAATATGGGGCTTGATAATGTGAGTCCTGAAGTTGCCCAGAGTGTAGAAGAATTAAAACAGGCTGCATTATCTGTCCAAGAACCCTATAAGAAAAAGAAAGATGACGACGCAAAGTAGTTTTATTAGTCACCTCATTGAGTTGCGTTCTCGTGTATTAAAAGCACTTGCGTCGGTTATAGTTATTTTTATGGCTCTAGCCTACTGGGCTCAAGATCTTTACGGCATATTAGCGGCCCCACTAGTAGCTACTATACCCGAAGGGGCATCGATGATTGCTACGAGTGTTGCATCGCCGTTTTTTGCACCCTTTAAATTAACCATGGTGCTGTCATTCTTCATTGCTATTCCCTATGTTTTGTATCAAGTCTGGGGATTTATTGCGCCAGGTTTATATCGAAATGAAAAGAAGCTAGTCGCTCCCTTATTACTTTCCAGCACGTTATTATTTTACAGTGGAATTGCATTTGCTTATTTTATCGTTTTTCCACTCGCGTTTAGCTTTTTTAGCGCGGTCGCTCCAGACGATGTGCTTATAAGCCCGGATATTTCTGAATATCTGAGTTTTGTACTGAAAATATTTTTCGCTTTTGGCGTTGCTTTCGAAATCCCAGTAGCCATTATTTTAATGTGCTGGACGGGAATGACGACCCCAGATGAATTACGTAAGAAGCGCTCTCATGTCATTGTCGCGGCGTTTGTCGTTGGTATGTTGCTAACCCCACCAGACGTAATTTCGCAGGTGCTGCTGGCCATTCCAATGTGGTTTTTGTTTGAGGTTGGCGTCGTCATTGGTGGTTGGTACACTAAAAATAAACGTCAAGATGAAGATGGAGATGCGAATGCTGATGATGACGAAGAAAATTCGATCAACAAACCCAATGATGATAATCCAGATGACCAGGCAAAACCTTTGTGATGACTTCTGTTAATAGCCTATTGCATTTGTCGAAAGTTGGCGGTAAGCGCCGCGTTAGTGTGAATTAATGCATTGGTTTGACATCGGCGTCAATTTATTAGACAGGCGTTTTTGCGCCCAAGATGTCATTGCAAGAGCTGCGGAGCAGCAGGTTAATCAACTTTGCGTCATCAGTTCAAACCTAGAAGAAACAATTGCTGCTCAAGCGTTTGTGAAAAATCATAATGAGCAAGTTGGCTTCCAACAACTTGTTTATACAGCCGGTGTTCATCCCCATCACGCGGATGGTTTTTCGCAAGATGCCATTATTCAAATAAAGCAACTTGTGTCCGATAAGAATATGGTCGCTATCGGTGAGTGCGGGTTAGATTTTAATCGCAATTTTTCAACACAAGAAAACCAATTACGTTCGTTCGAAGCCCAGTTGGTTTGTGCGGCTGAAAATAAGAAAACGGTTTATTTACACGAGCGTGATGCTTTTGACGATCAAATTCGATTATTGCGAGAGTATTTACCCAGTATCCCAAACGCTATTGTGCATTGTTTTACAGGGTCCACTAGGCAAATGGAGGCCTATCTGGAACTCGGTTGCTATATTGGCATAACAGGCTGGGTTTGCGATGATAAGAGAGGCGTTGATTTACAGGAAGCGGTGAAATATTTACCACTTGAAAGGGTGTTGCTAGAGACCGATGCTCCCTATTTGTTTCCAAAAAATGTGAAACCAAGAACAAAAAATAATGAGCCTTGTCTTTTACCACATGTGGCTAACAAGGTTGCCGAATTAAAAGGCATACATGTTAACCAACTTTCAGAGGTATCGCTTGCCAATACATATAAAGTATTTGGTTTAGCTGCCATTTGATGATTACAGCTGAGCGCAAGCTATCCTACAATTCCTATTGGCTTGCTGCATTAGTGGCGATATTCACTGCGCTCGTGCTTTATATGGTTATTTCCTTAGGGCGAGACATCGAAAAGCATTCTTTGCAACAACCCGTTTATCATTTTGCAGATGTGTTAAATGAACAAACCATTGAAACTATAGATCAGCTTGACAGCGACGCTTGGGTTAAAACTAAGAGCCAGAATTTTGGATTAACAAACGCTTCACAATGGTTAAGAGTTAATTTCGCTAGTGCTCAAAATAGTCAAGTTTTGGAAGTGGACTATGCGATGCTAGATAGTCTTCAGCTTTGGTTTCGTCAGGTAAACGACGACCGCAATAGTGACGGTGCCTATCGACTTATTCAATATTACAATCTGGGAGATAGTCTTAAATTCGCAGAGAGGACCATTATTCATGATAAATTTCTAATTCCTTTACCCAACGCACCAAACGGCATGCAGCTTTTGCTTCGAATACAGTCTAGTGGTCCGGTTAAAGCGCCTTTAAAGCTCTGGTACAAACAAGATTATATTGTCTACGCAGCATCTCATCGTCTTTTCATGGGGCTCTTTTTTGGTTATATGCTGGCCATGGGGCTTATTAATTTATTTTTGTATGTAACAACTCGCAATGTGACATTTATTACCTATTCAGGCTACGTTTTCTCCTTTGCCTTACTCATTGGTAGTATTCATGGCCTTGGTTATCGCTTCATTTGGCCCGAAAGTCCATGGTTAGAAGAACGAGCCGCCGCTATTTTTGCTTTTATGACAATGAGCTTTATTGTCATATTTTCGTCGCAAATTTTAGAATTGAAAACCAAAAGTCCAACGTATTATTCAGTATTTAAAGGTTTCTTTATCATCTATGTATTTAGTACTATCAGCTCGCTTTTCATGCCATATTCAATCATGATCCAGTTGCTATTACTGTTATTACTTTTTTCTATTCCAGTGATACTGCTCGCTAGCTTAAGTTTGGCGTTTAAAGGCAGTGATATTGCTAAGTTCTTCAGTGCTGCTTGGGTCGTCCTACTTTTTTCTGGACTTACCGCTTCTGCCGATAATTTCCATTGGATCAGTTTGCCTATTGATTCCAGTTATCTACTGATGGTGGGAGCAACGAGTGAAACGCTTCTATTGGCGCTTGCCGTTGCGACTAGTTATAGCGTTCAGCGACGCGAAGCAAGAAAGTCCCATCGCGAGGCCTCAGAGAACGAATCACAAGCAATGCAAGCACAAGACCAAGTACTATCATTGCAAAAACAAGCGCAAATCGATCTTGAAGGGCAAGTTACTGCGCGAACACAGGAATTTGAGGATGCCCTCGCAGGCTTGTCGAAAGTGAATAATCAATTACAAGGGATGAGTGAGACAGACACGTTGACGGGCCTAACCAATAGGCGTTTTTTTGAAAAACATGTTCTCGTTGAGGCAGCAAGAAGTCGACGAGAAAGACAACCACTTACTATTGCTTTACTCGATATTGATCATTTTAAAAGTGTGAATGACAAATACGGGCATCAATGCGGTGACGATTGTTTAATTGCTTTTGCGGATACGCTTAAAAAAGTTGTAAAGCGTCCGGGTGATTTATTGTCACGCTATGGTGGAGAAGAGTTCGTTGTTTTACTTCCCAATACGACAAATGACGGTGCTCATAAGGTTCTGGAAAACTTCAGGCTGGCAATAGAAAATTTAATCGTTAAAACGCATGGGAATAGTATTCAATTTACGGTCAGCGTCGGAGTAACGTCACGTGTAATCGGGCCTGATAACGAGTATGAAAAGATGATAGCATTTGCTGATAAATTGTTATATCAAGCCAAGGAAGCGGGTCGAAATTGTATTAAATTGGGCAATTTCTGATGAACGATAACAAGGCTAACGCAATCGATGACGCAAATTTGACTGGTGCAACAGCATCTAATCGCAATGGCTTTTGGGTTGGGTTACTCATCGTATTGTTCGGAGTTACTTTATTTATTTTTGTTTCTTCATTGTCAGGGCAGCGTGAAGCCCCGTTGATAAGTAAAGAGGCTAAATTATATATAGCATCAAGTACAACTGATAATATTCAAAAAGTTATGCAGTTCCCCGATTCCCAATGGCAATCAATCGAAAATAGTAATTTTGGCATATCGCCCGAAGCACATTGGTTCAAAGTTGATATACCACCCAAAACCTCTGCAGATCCGCGTTTAATCGAAGTTTCTAATGCAACTTTAGACTTTGTAGATGTCTGGTTTGTTGACCAAAATCAGGAACAAGCGGCTATAATTAGTCAAATTAAGTCGGGAGATAATTTGGCGTTCAATCAACGAGAAATAAGCCATGACCAATTAGTTTTTGCAGTACCTGATAGTGCGTTCACTATATCACTTTATCTGCGTGTTAAGACTCAGGGGATTATTATGGTTCCTGTGAAATTATGGAACGAAGAGCACTATATTCAATTTATAGGTTCGCACAGAATCTTTATTGGTGTTTTTTATGGTTTTATGGCTGCGATGGGCCTTATTAACCTGTTCTTGTTTGTGACGTCCCGAAATGTCAGTACCTTGTTATACGCAGGTTATGTGATTTGTTTATCACTACTGTTAGCGAGTGGTCAAGGATTGGCGTATCGGTTCTTATGGCCAGAAAGTATCCTTTTTCAAAACTATTCAAGCTTACTTTTTGCGTCTTTGATGGTATATTTTTCGAGTTCTTTTACCGCTAAATTATTGGATATAAAATATAACTTTAAGCCTCTATGTAAATTCTATAATGCCATCAGTATTGCCATCTTCCTTTATATTGCTTGTATGTTTATTCTGCCGTTCAGAGTGATGCTTTTGTTATTAATACCCATGGTACTAATAACATTTTGTTTCGTCTTTTTGACGACAATTTATATTGCGTTTTATGGAAAAACAGTCGCTAAATATTTATCGGTTGCTCGATGTTCCTTATTATTTAGTGCGTTGTTTTTAATAGCAGGAAATAACGGCTGGATAAGTTTAAACCTCGACCCAATTTACTTATTGATGATAGGTGCAGTGATAGAAACCCTTTTCATGGCCCTGGCGCTTGCTATGCGATTTAACACACAACGTCTGGCAGCGAAGCGAGCGTATATAAAGGCAGACGAAAACAAACAGAAAACGATGCAAGCAAAAGAAGATCTAATGCGCTTGCAGAAAGACACAAAAGAACGTCTGGAGTCTGCTGTGGGTGAGAGAAGCTATGAGCTAGAGATTGCGATTAGGGAACTTAACGAGGCCAACCACGAGCTTGAACGAAAATCATCTATCGATGCATTAACCGGGGTTGCCAATAGAAGATTATATGACAAAAAGATTTTAGCTGAAGCTCGCAGAAGTCGCCGAGAAAAAACACCTCTCGCGATAGCAATGATAGATATCGATCATTTCAAGTCTGTGAATGATACCTACGGCCATCAGGCCGGTGATGAGGCATTGAAGCATTTTACTGGTATTCTTAACCAATGTATCAAGCGCCCGTCTGATACAATTTGTCGTTATGGTGGCGAAGAGTTTGTAGTCATTTTACCAAATACCGATTTAGACGGGGCCGCCGCGTTGATGGAAAATGTCCGTTCAATGACTGAAGCGAGTCAGCTAGATTTTGAAGGCGACTTGATTAAGTTTACAGTCAGTATTGGCGTTTCAACTCGAATTATTGCGACAGATGCTGAGTCTGAACTCCTATATGCATTTGCCGACAAGTTACTATACAAAGCAAAAGAAGCGGGACGTAATAAAGTTATGTCCGCCGAATTTTAAAAACTTTATAAAGGATCAATATGTCACAATTTCCACTTAGCCGTCCTCGGAGACTGCGTTATACATCTTCAATTAGACGATTAGTTAGTGAGTCTGTACTTACGGTAAATGACCTTATTTATCCTATGTTTGTGGTGGAAGGTAGTGGTCAGGTTGAGGTAATTGAATCGATGCCTGATGTGTTTCGATTTAGTATAGATAAGCTAATTGATGAAGTGCAGGAGTTAGTTGACTTAGGCGTGCATGTATTTGCCTTATTTCCGGTAACGCCTGCAGACAAAAAAACAGAGTGTGCAAGTGAGGCGTTCAATCCAGAAGGCTTAACTCAACGCGCAGTAAAAGCATTGAAAGAAAAGTTTCTCGATATCTCAGTGATTACTGACGTTGCACTCGATCCATTTACGGTGCATGGTCAAGATGGCTTGATTGATGAAAATGGTTACGTAATGAATGATGAAACCACCGATGTGTTGGTAAAACAGGCGCTATCTCACGCACAAGCTGGTGCAGACATTGTTGCTCCCTCCGACATGATGGATGGGCGTATCTGGGCAATCCGTGAAGCGCTTGAACTAGAGGGCTTTAAGAACACCAGTATTATGGCTTATTCGGCTAAATATGCTTCAAGCTATTATGGTCCGTTCAGAGATGCAGTCGGCTCGGCAGTTAATATTAAAGGGGCTAATAAGAAAAACTACCAAATGGATCCTGCGAACTCAGATGAAGCTTTAAGAGAAATTGAACTTGATATTAATGAAGGCGCCGATATGGTGATGGTAAAACCAGGTATGCCATATCTAGATATTGTCCAACGTTGTAAAGAAGAATTTGGTGTGCCCACTTTTGCTTATCAAGTCAGCGGGGAATATGCGATGCATCAAGCCGCTTTCGCTAAAGGTTGGTTGAATAAAGATGCCGTTATTATGGAGTCCTTAGTGGCATTTAAGAGAGCTGGTGCTGATGGAATATTAACGTATTTTGCTAAAGAAGCCGCTAAGCTTTTGCGGGACAAGTAAGTTTGCATCGATTTGAAGGGGCAGTTAAAAACTCCCCTTTCAAATCTGAACCTGAATGTTATCAATAATCCGTGTTTTTCCTAAAAATCCAGCACCAAGAATGACGAGTTCTTTGTCTTCGTGACTTGGTTGCAATAAACTACTAGCAGAGCGTATATCAATGTAGTCAGGTTTGAAGCCAATGCGTGCTAAGCGTTCTCTATTTTCTTGAAGCATGATTGAAAAGTCTCTGCGGCCACCTTCTATTTCAATCGCCATGTCTGAAATTAATCTATATAAGCCGGGTGCAATATCACGCTGTTCTTTATTTAAGTAATTATTTCTCGAACTCATGGCTAAACCGTCGGGTTCTCGCTCTGTGGCCACGCCATGTATTGTC
>Ga0307488_10002500_pt1 | contig 15536 bp, 11 predicted proteins | sample SB02metaG_FD_202248 | JGI IMG/M metagenome (GOLD analysis project Ga0307488, IMG submission 202248) | Sea-ice brine microbial communities from Beaufort Sea near Barrow, Alaska, United States - SB 0.2 | ecosystem: Environmental > Aquatic > Marine > Coastal | place: USA: Alaska | collected... | reverse complement strand
ATCATCAATTAATTTTATAAGATTTTGGTCACCACCTGAACCTGATGATTGACCGGATCCGTGTCCGGAATTACTACCACTCAACCAAAGTTCCCAATTACCTGGATCAATCTTTTCTCTATAACGAGCCCTATTAACATTGATTACATATACGTCCTCGATGGTTGAGTTTACAGTTCCTTCAGGAAATTCGAATTTATCTGTACTTGCTGCGTTTCTTAAACCTATGTTTCTAAATTGTCTATAAACAGCCTTGGATGGATTATTACCAGCCGATGTAGATACAGAACCACTACCTGCGAAATGTCCGTATGCTACTGCAAATTGTATTTCTCGTGTTGAATCACTTCCAACCTTATCATACATATCCAAGTAGTAATCTCCACTACTACCACTCTGTACAGAAGAAGTATAAACTGCTGATATAGCACCAGCTGTATTTCCGTCTGTGAAAGTTAAAGTTGCAGAACCACCTGACCATACCGGCGATGATATAGTACTTGGGATATTGGTTCTCTTATCCGTACCCATAAGCTCTGTGAAAAAATTGTTTATATCGCTCATTATATTCTCCTATATGTATAAATATACATTTAATATATTCTCGTTAAATTTTTTATTTCTTTGGTTTACAAATTACCCAATGGATTCTTTTCATCAAGTTCCTTATCCTTTGGACTTTTAAATTTATTATTACCCACTTTTGTTTGATAAGGTTTTTCTATTTGTATTTCTTTATCCTTAGCTGCCGGAAGTGCTATAATTTGTGCCTCTGTTGTAGAAGTTCCATTTACATTTTGTACGGTTAACCGTACCGTATGTGCACCCTCTCTAAAGGTATGAGTAGGATTTGGTTTTACTGATGTCGTACCATCACCAAAATCCCAATTATGCTTTAATCCATCACCCTTTGATGTACTTGTAAATGAAATTGTAAGTGGTGCGTAATTCATTGTTCCTGTAGGCATCTGTTATTCCTCTTTTACTTAGTCTGTTTTTCTTTTTTAGTACCCTTATCAGATACTTTCTTATTCTTATCATCAACTTTTTCATCGTCATCCATTTGTGGTGGTAAAACTACTAATTGGGCTGATGTTGTTGCTGTACCATTTTCATTTTCAACCGATAAAGTTATATTAAAAACTCCATCTTGAAAAGTGTGTTGTGGTTCAACCTCAGTTGATGTTTCTCCATCACCAAAATCCCAACGGTAAGATAAATTATCTCCAGATGATGTATTACTAAACTGAACTGAAAATGGTGCTGTATCAGGCATTTAATTATTCCTTTTAAATCTCAAACCAATTAAAATTGGCTAGTGGTGGATATGTTTTAACTTCTTCTTTTACTCTAATCAATTCTTCTTCCTCTATAATTTCCCTATCAGTATCAGATATCTGTTTCAGATTCTCGTTCTCTTGTAGTATTTCTACTTGTTTATCAACAGGTGTATTTACAACTTCTTCTTCTGAAACGAACTCCTTGGAGTCGGATTTTATTTCTTCTTCAGGTTTAACTTCTGATTTATCAATCGCGTCTTTTGTTTTAGTATCAACTAAATCTTTCTGTTTACCTTTCTCTTTTTGAATTTCATTTTTTACTAATACTTCTTGTTCAAAATTTGTAGCTGAGACTTGTTTTTTTTCTTTAGGTGTATCCTTTATAGTCGGATCCTTTATTATATCGTTTGGTGCTATTATCTTACTGACCTCTTCAAATACACTATAAGTAAAATTGGCTGTGGGTGGTGAATCAACACTATACATTTCTACAAGATTATCATGTTCAAGTACAAATTCATATTCTTCTGTTCCAATGCTGTTTTCGGTAAATGGTTCTATATCTACAATATCACCTTGACCTTTTAATTCTATCTGTGCTGGAATATTAGACACCGTAGATTGTTGTAGAGTAGGTGGAGTTATTTTTTGTATATAAAAATTCATAATTTCTTGTTCACTTAAAAATGATTCAAGAATAGGTGCATTTTCAATAACTCTACCCATCAAATTAGTTGATAATGTTTCATCGTATAAAGAATAATCAATTTCATCATCACCGAGTGCATACTGAGTAATTATATAATCACCACTTGTATCACCTGCTATAGCATTTGCTAAAAGTTCTCTACCTTTCTTGGTAAAGTGTGCAGTCACAGTTTTTGTTGATTTATCTAAGTACCCCATTTTTATTTACCCTTACTAACTGATACATATTTGAAATCTGCTACAGGTACATTTGGATTAGTTAATTTTGTTATTGGTGGCGGAGAAAATCCCTTTACTATCTTACCACTATATACAGCTAAATCAATATAAGATACTGCTCCACTTTGCTTACCCGTAACCTTTATAGTTGTGACCTTATCAGTTTGAACTTCTTTAGCCTTAATCCGTACCGATTTACCACTAATAGTTAATGGTTTTCCTTTACCATCCTTACCATCTTGTTTTACTTTTACTTTTGGCATTACTTATTTCCAATATCTGGTGTTCCAAACGAAAGGGGTTTTTTATCTTGTCCCTCTTGTATAGTAATTTCTTTATTTTCTTCAATTATTCTTTTAAAAACTAAATATCTCATAGATTCACAATCAGTTGGTGTTTTCCAATTGACATTTGGTTCTACAACTGGCATATTATCAATTATTTTACCATATTGTTTATCAACACCTTCATCCCACAATCCATAATCTATTTCATCATCTGAAAGTGCGAATTTTGTAATGACGTGCTCTTGATTTTGATTTTCACCAAATACTGCACTTCTAAGGTAATCTCTACCCTTATTTGTTAATATCGCATCTATGACTAAATCAGTTTTATCTATAAATCCCATATTATGTGCCTGATGCTGTATTATCTACATAACTTACCTTTACAGGTAAAACATATACCGCTCCTGACATTTGACCGGTTATTATAATCGAGGTTTCCCTTGATGTTCCGACTGTACCAATTGCGGTTGTTATTGTTGCAACTCTACCAACTACTTTTTTAACTAATCTTCCACTTTCTTCATTATAAATTGCACCAACATTATAGTTTACATCATCTCCTTGACCAATTCCTATATCAACCACGTTTTTATTCAATACTAAGAAACTATAGTTTTCCATAGTAAAGGCTCCTTCCGCCCCTTGAGTGGTTGGATTTATCACATGATTTTCAACTGCCCAATTGGGTTGATTATCAGGATTATATCCAGTAACTAATGCATTATCTCCAAGTAATGAACTCGGTGTTACGTTGGCAATATATGGTAATGCCTTTGTTCCAACTGGCATTGTAAATAATTTATATTTCATAACCACTTCAGGATCAACACATGGTTCTAACATAGGAGTACTTTCAATTACTGCACCAAAATAATCATTTCCTTTTGGGTGTGCTGTATCCCATAAGGTATAATCGATTTCATCATCTGCTAATGCAAATTTTGTAATGTTAAATTCACCACCACTTTTTGCAAGATATTGTCTACCTTTTTTAGTCAATACAGCGTTTAGGATGGATGCAGTGTTATTTATAAATCCCATTATGTTTTATCCTTTATGATAATGTAATTTTAATTGGAATTTCAAATACAGCTCCTGAAGATTCACCAGTAATTATCACCGAAGTATGTGTTGTTGCTGTTAATCTCTTTGGGTATATCATGATGTTAACATCTGATCCTTGAACTCCAATGTTTAAATTATTACCACTTCCAAGTCTACAATTAGATACAGTTTGAGATATATGTTGAACATTATCTACAAAAGGCACCCATTTTTGATCTGTCGGTGAAAGTGAACCATCAGTATTTTGAAGTCCAATTACTTTCTGTGCCACACCGTTCATTGAAAATACTGGTGCTAATATAGCAACACTTGAATCCAACAATGTTACTGTATATAGTTCGTTAGCGAAAGAGGCTCTGTCTAAGTTACCTTGTTCGGTATTAGTAACCTTATCAATTCCGATACGACCATACCCATCGACACCGCCTCCTAATTTTGTACTTACAAGGTCACTACTTACTGTGATTCTATTTGAACCACCCTCACCCTCATCGGCGTAAAATTTTAACCCAATTAAAGTACTGACGGAATTGTTTGCATTAACTATTTTTTCCATTGCTCCTGTTCCAGGTGACCTCGTTACGAGTTTATATTTCATAATCTCGGAAGGATCGTTGAAAGGTTCAAGTGCTGGTAAATTATCAATGACTGCACCATAGAAATCCGTACCCTTTGTGTGAGTAGTATCCCAAAGTGAGTAATCTACTTCGTCATCACCAAGTGCAAATTTTGTTACGGCGAAATCTCCACCACTTGACAAAATCTCTCGACCTTTCTTTGTCAATATAGCGTCTAATATTCGCGTTGTATTATTTAAATATCCCATTTATTATCTCCTATGTACGGAATTATATTTTTTTAGATTCGATATGATATAACTTATTCTTCATCTATAAATATAGTCCTTTTAAATTTTTCGTATTTATTTGTTCTTAACTTCCATTTTAGTTGTAGTTTTATCACCGGTTACTAATTTAGTAGGTGAAACCATGAATGTTTCAAATGCAGGTGAGTTTTCTATATAATCTTTATTTGGATCAGTTATAGTATCATCTTCAGTTAAAACACATCCTTCATAAAACAATCTGTTCGTTCCTACTGCCTCGTCCCATTTATTATCTAAATCAGAAAGAACAAAGCTTGATGAATCTGGTTTATGTTCCGATGCATTTACTGGATTGTTATAAAAAAACATTACTTCAAGATTATTTCGTGATAGAACATTTTCTTCTATAAGAGGCATCACCACTTCTTCAAATATTAACTTAACACTACCTTTCTGTATAGTTGTTCCACTATAATCACTTCCGTACCAACCACTATAATCGTAATCACCTATGTTATAAATTGATGGTCTTTCTAATATATGTTTCAATACAAATGAACCGGTTCCTGATGCCTGTTCTGTTAAGGTTTCAGTTGGTGCGGCTAACGAATCAAAAGTTGCTGTTAGATTAATTCCAGATCCAGTTTCTTGTGTCTGTTGATTCCGTCTAAACGGATCACGAAAGTTTAAAGGTATTGTATTTAATCCCCAAGGTGTTATTTCTTCGGCAGATGATGATATAAAACCTCTTGGTTCTGAACCACTCTGCTGTGTATAATAGTTAACCCTAAATGGATCTGTATAAGTTAGATTTGCTTCATATGCCTCATACTTTGCCGAAGATGAAATATAGGAACCAGTTTCCATTTTATGTTTATTAATACCAAACGGAACAGACCAATTTATCTTATCTTCAAACATTTTAAAATCAGCACTTTCGGAATATTCATTTCCTACATCAATTCGTGTAATATGATGTTGTGGTTCAAATGTTGGCTGTTTACCAATGATAACTTTATCTCGTTCAAATATAGTAGGTTCTATCAATATACCAACTGTAGAATTTGCACGAGCAGGTATTAAAGATTTAACTTGTTTATATAGTGAACTATCATAATATTTTAATAATCTTAAATAATCCCAAAAGTTATTTGGTCCTGCATATTTTTTCCAATACAAATTTCTTGCAGTCTGTAATCCACTATATTCTTCTTTATATTGGTCACGAGGATCACCAATGAATTGGTCAAAATCTATATTTGGAAAGGAAGATATAATATCCTCATCAATGGCTGCAGATGGTGAGAAGAATATACCAAGTTTATTTGAATCTACTGGTGCAGTATCATATGCCGGTATTGTTATACTTTCTCCAAATTTTAATACAGGATTACCAACTGGATCAATTCTTACATCACCCTCAATTCTTAATTTCTTTGAAGATTTCCCACTTGGTCCTAAATTGGGAACTTTAAATTTACTCTCATCCACAACAGATGAAAAATGTGGTAGCATTGCAGATGTATAGTTGTTTGGTGCTGCAGATGATGTATATGATTGGTCAGCTGAAGCGTCTTGAAACCATTGATTATAAGATTCGCTTAAATCCTTATCATCATCAAAAGAATAACGAGTAACTAAATCTATATAAGAAGCCGAAATCGAATTACCATCAAATGATTTAGGGGCTGCTACATGATTATCAAATGCAGATACTATTAATGGTGTTGCCCAATTTCTATATTCCATCATAGAACCACTAAATGATTCTCCTAAATAAGTATTTTCTTCAGGACCACCTATTGTTACGGTTGTTCCACTTCCTGACCATGATGCATTATAGGATGCAGACGCCACAGACATAGAACCACTTATTAACATCGTTTCGTTTGACTCGTATACTATCTTACTTCTACCGGAATCATATTGTTTAGTATATAAATTATAATTAATATCTGATCCAGAGAAATCACTTTCTAAATAATAACCACCTTTTAGGGTTCGAGTTAACATTACAGACCAAAATTCTCCATCAAAAACAGGTAATTCAGATGAAGATACTTCGTTATATCCGTCACTACCACTCAACATAAATGATACATGACCATACCTATCGGTTGAACCATTATCTTTTAATCTTATTGCCCACTCGGTATCTCGTCTTACTAATATTTGATTACCACCAACATCATCCGCTTTAAATCTAAATTCAATAGTATCTGGATGTCTACCGGTTGGAGCTTCACCTTGAGTAGATGGTAACCATGATTCATATTGTACAAATGTATTGTTAGATGAACCAAAGAAATTTAGTGCCTTTGTAAACTTTCTCGTTATCATAAAATCATCAGCTTGGTCAGGTAATTTAGGTCCTCCGTACTCCATAACTCGTAGTACACTTGATGGAATACCATAACAACTTATCAATCCTTTGATTGCCCGTGAAGTTCCCTTTGTCTTTAAAAAGTAAGGCATATTACTTACAATACGACTCCAAATTTCTCTTGATATGTCCTTTTCAGGTGTAACAGAATATTCTACTGGCGTTTCTGAACCAGATACACTCATACCAAACATATATTGTGGTAATGATACTAAATCTTTACCATCGTGTACTTCCCACCCTAGAGATGCTGCCACAGGATGTAATAGATTTCTAGCAATACCCTCTGTTAATTTATCTCTTTTATCATGAACGTCTGTCATTGCCTTAATGAATACCCAAAGGTCATCAAAGTGGTGTCCCATCATATCTACAAACTTTAACATTACATCATTTGAGACATCATCTTGAATAAACATCGGTAGATGACCTCTTAATCTATTCTTATTTGCTTTATCATAATCTGAAGCGGAAACTAATTGATTACTATACCAATTTGTAGCAACAGATTGACTCACTCTATAATTTACATATGGTGATGAATATGTACCATCTCCACTTTCTTTAGGCCAAGTGTTTTCATGAGTTAGTCCCAATGATGATGTTGTAAGTGATGAAGTCTGATTAAACATATATTGTTCAAACTTATCAAAATTAGTAATAACTTCTCGTCTTAATTCCGACCACTTCTTCTGTTGAGTAACAGAACCACTTACTGGAACAAAAGATGGATTAGCTAATCCAGATTCGGATACTATTAAATATGCACCATTTCCAGGATCTGCCTTTACTTTATATCTACCACTTGAACCACTACCTGCACCTGCTAATGAGGCACTTCTGTCGGTGTATGATTCTATTAAATCTAATTTATATTTAAAGTTTCTAATTCTCTGTTCTGCTGAACTAAAATGTACAAAGTTTCCAAATCTACTATAATCAACATTAATATCTGCTGTAAGACTACCACTAATTAATTCATTTTCAATATCTTCTTTAATTCCAGGATCATTAGAAAGTAAGTTTTCATAACTCTGAAATTCAGTAATACCTTGACCAATCGGAGTATTTAAATTTTGAAACTCTGGAGTTCTTAAAACCGTATCACTAATTGATTCCTCAACAAAAGGAAATAACTGAACTGTTTCTTCCAATGGTGGAATCATCTCTCTAACTATTGTAGTAAAATCTTTTTCCCCCACGTCAGCAGGTAATGGTTCGTATAATTTATAAACTATTGCATGTGGATAATCAGTATAAGTTTGTGTATCAATTTTAAAGTTTGATATTAAATTAAAATTATTAGGTCCAAGTTTAACTAACTTACTTAAATCTTGACTACTATCATTTGGGTATTGAATAAACCATTTTTTAAATTCAGAATTTCGTGATACATCTACATCATTATTAAAATCATGATTGGAAGATTCACCAAGTTGTGCATAAGTATCAACGAGGAATATATTACTTCCGATTATCTGTTCTATATCACCTCGAAGTGAACCATATACGGGTGTTTTTTCTGAAAGAGAAGATGTGTATTGAATTGAAAAATCTGTAAAATTTTGAAATGACCTTATGTTAGCATCATTGTCTAATACTGCACCATCTGGTGCCAATGCATCATAAGTACCGTTTAATGTAAGTATGTTTCCATTAACCTCTATAATTTCTGCAGTTAAAGGGGCGGTGGTTGGACTAATATCAATATTAGAATTTACTTCTGTTTTCTGTACGGAAACATTTTCTACCCAAACTATTCCTTCGGGACCATAATGACCATATATATAAAGTACAGTAGGTCTTGTTAAATCCCAATCATCCTCAACTACTCCTGTCCAACTTACTTGTTCCCACTCACCAACCTTAGAGACTGGTCTATATCTTAAAAACTCTCGTTCAAACGCGGGATTCATAGGGATTCCGTTTTCGTCATCCCCCAATGTTACAATATTATCTTCTTTGTTTATTCCCCAAGTTGATTGACCATTACTTTTTTTCCAATGGTATAACCCAACCATAGCACCTTTATTTGGTGTGTCTGATTTCTGACTCCAAGTAACTGTAATCTGTTCACCTGCCTCTACTCCTTGTGAAATCATTTTATGTGGCAGGGTTTGACTCACACCCATCCATCTATGTACCAAGGTAAATGGTTGAGTTAAATCTGTATTAAGTCCAGTTTTAAATGGTCCATTATAGTCGTCATTGTTTGGAGCAATAAATTCAGAATTCTTGTCAATCATCTTTACGGCACTTCCACCAAACTGACCTTCACCATCAACCCATTTTGCGTGGTGTCCTATCCAACCACTATGCCAGTGAGACTTGTCAAATTTTCTATCTTCAACTCCGCCCCAATTAAACGAATTAAAACCATCACTCCATCCTTCAGGATGTACTGCATCAGACCAAACATCTGGATCAGGATATTGCCAAATCTTATCAGTTATACTATCTCCTGCATTCCAAGTCCAATCTATAATTTGACTATCAGATACATTATCTGACCAAATCCAAGAACAATCTAATAAATCATCATCTATGGTATCTTTCCACGGACCTTTACCCGCTTCAGCTATAATTTCCCAATCTAATACTTCACCTTCTGAATTTGATATTATTGTCCAAGGACCAGTTCTTGATACTCTCGGTGGAACATCTACTTCATCGGATAAATCTCTTCGTTTCCAATCCCTTAATACACCTTCATAATCTACTTGACCATCACCGGTTTTTATTTGTGCACCATTATAAAATAATTTTGCAATAAATCCGGCATCACCTCCACCATTTCTTGCCTCCAATCTTAATGATTGAATATTGGATGGTAAATCGAATGTCTGTGCAGTTCTCCAATCATTTCCTGAACCAATTAGACTTTCATCACCACCAATTGTTGCAAATAAATCATATGCATTATCAACTTGTAAGGTGATACTATTAGCAACTTCTGATAAACCGTGAAACGGACTTAATCTAAATTCTCTTTCTCCCTTTCTAATATCAGATGCATCAGGATTTGTTACTGGTATATCATCAACTACAACCAAATCTTCGTTTTGACTAAATGTTTCATCAACAACATATGCATCTTGAATAGTAAGGATACCACGATTTCTTATAAGTTCACCACTAACAACTTCACCGGCCATTTCTGATGTAAAACCACCATCTTCAGAAGTAAGAGTAGCTTCGACTCTATTTTCACTAATAAATGTAATTAAACCAGATGTTGGTGAATCTGTTTCTTCTGCCCTCTCTCCAACTATAAAAGGTGTAGGTCCGTTACTTAGATTACCTGCTTCAACTTGAACATTTGTAATCCAACGAGTACCGTTGTCGGTATCTGAATTGGTCATACCCAAGCTTAATTTAATAGTACCATTAGAATCTTGAGGTATAGTAATTACTTTATATAGCTGTGTCCATAGTTTATCGTCTACATTTTTTGTAGATGAAACTTGTCGGTCTGTATCATTAAAATTTGTAAATGAACCATTTGATTCAACCTCACCATTAAATAATTGTCTTTGAGAAGTAGGCCAATCTGATGTCCAATATACCCAACAACTGATTACATAATTTTCACCCGGAATACCATCCACTACAATAGAGTACTTATTATCAGAACCATTTGATACGGTTTGTAAAATATATTTACTATTACCTGGATTTGGAATGTTATTTGGAAAATTGTGATTACCGGAAGTCATTCCCACTTCTTTAACATTTTCACCATTTGCAAAATCACCATTGGTGACTAAGTTTGGTGTTATTGGTAGAGTTTCTAAATCAACTACTGGAGTATAATCTGTTATTTCTTGTCCTGATTCATCATAATCTATAATGAAGGCGTCTCTTATTTTAAGAGTTCCACCTATCATTGCTTGGTCAAGTGTCAAACTACTATTATTTATAGTTGCAACTTTTCCTTCGAGATCAAATGTGATAGCTGAATCACCACTTACATCAGAGTATGATAAACAAGTGTATCCTAATAATCTAAATTTTTCATACGCATCTAAATCAACAATGGCTGGATTAGGTCTAATTCTAATTTCTGTCCGTGATGGAGAAATTTCCTGTAGGAAATATTTGTCCTCTTGTACTAATAATTCTTGTAAATTACCAGAATCATCAGCTAGTGGTACATTGACATCAGGAGTGGGTGAATGACTAATATATATCTTACCATTTGGTTCTATTACATACTGACCATTATAAAGACTCTTATCAGATTTTTTAGTTAATACTACTTTAGAAGAACCACCTATTTGTCTCAAAAAATTATATACTATTTTATAATTACCACGTTCAAATCCAAGATTTCTAAGATGTTCACCAATGTCTAAATTTTGAGGTAAAGGCATACCAATTTCACCGGATGCTAAATATGTATCATCGGTATTATAAACACAATATTCAATTATATCATTAGGTGAAGTACCGTATGGTATTACGTTATCACCATCGTTCATACCATCAATTCCAATTAATGTTAAGTCTTGAGTGGATAATCTTGATAATTCTCCTGTTACAGGATCGAGTGTTAGTTGTTTTTTAATCGCCATTAGAATTCCGTAAACTCTCGTTTAATTATTTTGTTAATTTCTTCTGTCTGTTCGTATTTAAAGTATTTTTCTTGCCATTGTAAAGTATGATTTTGTGGATGACTTGTTTCGTCAGTTCCACCGCCCGGTATTATCTTTTCAAACAATAAAATCTTTTGACTATTTTTATCCCTTAAAACTCCATCAACCACCTCACCCCCCTCGGTTTTATCATTTATTAACTTTAAATACCTTGTTTCATCTTTACCTGTTAAACTTTGGTAAAAGGGTAATTCTTCTAATTCACTTTTTGTATATGGCATATTTTATCTCACTACTTTAAATGAATGTTTCTCATCATAAAATTCTACTGTTTCATCTGATGTTCCACTTCCACTTACTATTTTATATTCCACTCTGTAAAACCTTTCGGCCTGTAATCCATTCATCCATATATTAAAATAATTTCCGGTTGTATCACAACTTATTTTTGTACCATCACCAAACGGAATAATAATATCCTCTGTGTATGCATCTTTTATTTGGTAGTATGAACTTCCACTCGGTAATGTTTTAACCGTGGTGTAGCCCGTATTGTATCCTGTTGTAGAATATGTTTTTTCAGGATACCTCTCCCTACCATTAACTCTAAATTTAACTTTTGATTTTTCTTTATATTCTGGTCTCAACCCTCTCATAAACAAAACCATATCTTGTAGGTTGTCCGAACTTAATGATGATAGTGAACCAGTTGACCAAATAGAATCATCCCAAACTACTTCTAATTTTGGTTGAAAAACAGTATGCGTTTCTCTACTAAAAAATTTAAAATTACCATAGTGAGTCGTATTACCTTCGGGTAGATTTGAATTGGTGTTTCCTATACTACCACTTCTTTTTAATATAAATCCTTCGTTTGTAATTGGAGTACTTCCACCTAACCAACTATTAACAATATTAGTAACATCCATTCTAACATCAGATGGTTCGTTGTTAAACGATTGAGATGCTTCATATCCACTACCAGTATACCAAGTTCCACCACCACCAGATAGTGAAGTTGTTTGATCTGTTCCACCCTCTAATGCGTTACCACTTGATCCAAACACAAATAACGCGGATGAAGAAATTGCTGAATAATTAGCCGTAGTTCCTTTACCACTTCCTGATAATATTATTTGTCCACCACCATCGATTGTTAAATCTACACTTGCTGAAATCTCTAATCCGTGTAGTGAACTACTATTGTTAATTACTCCTGCTAAATTTTGTAATGAACTACCAGTTGCTGAAGCAGACACAATGTATAATTCCGAAGATGAGTTATCAAATGAAGTTGCGTCAGTTACAAACACGAAATCAACTCCACCAATAGTTAACTCTTGATTTAAATAATTACCATCTTTAATTTCTAAAGTTCCACTTGCAAAAGTATTACCTTGTAGTGAAGTATAACTACCAAACCAAGGCGTCTCGGTTGGTGAACCATCTCTATACTTCCAATTAGCACCATTACCAATTCTTGGAAATGAATCGCTTCTTCCAGAACCCATTTCCCAAGCTCCACTTACAGGATAAGACCATAATAAGTCGTTAGTGGTTAATGCTTCTGAATTCGCATCATATAAATTTAAAAAGAATCTTGGACTACTTATCACACCATTAACTATGGATTCAGATATATAAGCTAAATCAAATTTTAGAAGAGCACGAGAAACATATGCAATACTACCATCAGAATTTATATCCTTTCTAACCTCAAGTATCTCATCTAAACCTGAGTTTAAACTCTGACTTGCTTCATATAGTGTGGTATCTTTTGTAGTGTACTCAAAATAATGCATTATATATCTCCCATCACTCTACCTCGTATATCGGTATCTGGATATTTAATCTCAAACATTGCAGGATCAACGGGTGGATAAACAACACTATTGAATGTAGCAGATGCCACATCATATATGTTATCTGAATAAACTAAAGAACTTTGTGTACCAAACTTATTATTTATCTGAATTAATTCACTACTATCTTCTCGTGGTTTAACTACGGTGGCAACATTCTCAACAGTAAGTATTTCAGATACCACATCTGCTAAAATAATAGGTTGATTGACCTGCCACTTATCTATGTGAAAATATCTTTTTAATTTTGTTACACATGCTAAAAGTACTTCGTGTTTGTTAGCTCCTCGTTTGGTGTATATTGCAAAATCAAGACCTATATTACAAATCCAAGCATCTTTTATTTGAATTGCATCTGTCATCATTCTGTACTGACTCAGATACACTTTTACATTCTCTTTAACAGCACTATTCAATTGAACTAATTTTTTATTATTGTCATATCCCAACATATACATATTTAACGCTAGTGGATTGGATTGATATGTTAAATCACCTGTGTTTTGGTCTGTACCTGCGACTTGCTCATCTTGTAACATAAATACTTTTGCAACATTACCATATTTTGATGGGAGAGAATAAACACGAGTTATAAAATCTTCCTTAGTAACTGCTCTTCCTTGTGCTTGAAAATAAGCAAGTGCATTTATTCTAACATTTTCAAGTGTTTCAGCTCCACTTCCACCAGTTGCCGGTGTTGGATTTAAAACTGCTATTGAATTTAACGATTGATTTTTCAAACTTTCATTTATTAATGATGAAGTATCTACTTCAGCAGTCTGTTGACTTATATTTATAATTGAGTTAGAGGATACATTATCATCTATCCCACCACCGTGTGAATATTTAATTGTAAGATTGGTATTGGTTGGACATTGACCATAAGTATCTGTGTTTAAAAAGTTTGCAGGATCAAATGCAGTATCAAGAAAACTTGGTGTTCCTGGTAAATTAGAACCTACATTTGAAGGATTTGGAATTATTTCCTCATCACTTGTTGCAGAAACTCCTGAACCAAATCTCATCTCTGTTTTACCATCTGTTCGTATAAAAGTTTTAAATCTTTTAGAAGTTTTTACCAACTTTAACAGAAATGGTGCAAAGTTTCTTCCCTCAACTAAATCAGGAGAATTTGTTTCATTGTTTTGAGAGTCGGCATAAACCGTATCTTGTGCTAAAAATGGTACTTCATAATACTTGTTATTATCACTATCCGTTACAGAAATTATTTCTAATACAGGAGATTGTGATAATGCTATTCTTTTGTATTTTTCAGCTGCCCCAAATGTAATAATCTCAGTAGTTATAGTTCCACTAACTGCCTTGGCTGTCTTTCTCAACAACCACTTGGATATGTTCTGTTCATCATCAATTTCTGCTATACTATCCTCACGAGGACTCATTGAACTTGAATCACTAAATACTACATCATCAAGCGTTCTAAATACAGTTCCATTATTAGATGTAACTTGCATTCCTGCTAATACATTAAGACAATAATCTTCATTTGGTGGCCGTCTACCATCTGAATCTGTTATATCAGTTCGTGCAGGTACAGTTTGATAAACATCTAATACCACCGATGCGGGTGAGGCCTGTTTTGGTTTATATCCGTATCCCTGTGCTATTTCATATATGGTTTTCTTCTCTTCTGCAAAAGATAACATACTTTCTTTAAATTGTTCATCCATATAATAAGATAATGTATCACCAACATATGATGCCATTTCAATAAACATCATACCTGGATCTGATTCGTTGAAATCATTATATGTATTTGGAAAATATGTCTTAGAAAATTCTATAAGCCCATCTCTGAATGCAGAAAAATCTTTATTTAAATATTTTACGTCTTTACTGACACTCTTCTTAGCCATCTATACTCTCCTATTTACTCACGGCTGATTCAAATTGATCGAAACTTACCGAAACTGTACCAAACCTATCAGGCTCAAATGACAATCCAAAACTTAATGTAATATTTACTGTATTTTGGCTATAGTCTGGCTGTGTGATATCTATTTTTTTAATATTTATGTAAGGCAACCAAGTTGACATTGAAGTTTTAATTGAATCTTCTAATATATCATTGAATGTTTCATCCATTGGTTCAAATAATACACTATGTAAACTTGAACCAAATGCTGGCTGTCCAAGTCTTTCACCTGGAATTGTTTTTAGTAAATTAACAATATTATATTTTGCCTGCTGTAATGTTGTTTTTGTTTGTTTAAAGAATCCGGTATCTGAATATCCCAATGGTAGTTCGAGACCTATAAATACATCTGGATTTAAATCTTTTTCTCTT
>Ga0307488_10002499_pt1 | contig 15538 bp, 9 predicted proteins | sample SB02metaG_FD_202248 | JGI IMG/M metagenome (GOLD analysis project Ga0307488, IMG submission 202248) | Sea-ice brine microbial communities from Beaufort Sea near Barrow, Alaska, United States - SB 0.2 | ecosystem: Environmental > Aquatic > Marine > Coastal | place: USA: Alaska | collected 2017-05-06 | reverse complement strand
TTAATTTATTAGTTAACCAAATCTTGCTTTGCAACTGTCCCCTACTAAAGCAGTCTTTATCAAATGTTAGGTTACTATTATACAATGTTTTTAGAGGTTTAATAAATAGACTATTTGTATGGTAGTCCAATACGTTCCATAATGCAGATATATCATTATTATTTACAATTTTAAATGTATCTGATAATTCTGGCATAATCCTTGCAAGACTATGTAAGTTATGTTCAGTAACTGCTCTACGCAAGTCCTCATGCTCTTCTGGTAGTAAACGAAAGATACTATGCAAGTTTCGTTCAATAACTGCTTTGCGCAAATCATCGTCGGCTCCTGCTATTCGAAAAATACTATGTAAGTTTTGTTCAATAACTGCCTTACGAAAATCATCGTCGGTGTTTAAAATTCTAAAGATACTATGCAAGTTTTGTTCAATAACAGCCTTTCTAAGTTCTTCATTGTCAATTAACTTAAAAATACTAGATAAATCTTTATCATTATACATACGGCGAACATTCGAAATATCTCCTTGATAGAGTAATTCAAATCTATCTAATAAATCTACAATGTCATCATTAGATTTAATTTCAATTTTAGATTCTTGTACAATAACACTATCTACAGGCTCCTGTGTCTCAAACTGTTGTTTTAGCCAATCAAAGTCGTTGATCTTTTTAAGTGCCTCGGTGTTGCCGATGTTTGCATTGCCGTAACCAGCTCCTTCTTTTGCACCTCTAATAGCATACTCTCCATAAGGGCGGCCTTCCCCCACTGTCTGCCAGACATGTAAGCGATTTTCAGTTTCTTCATTCTTTTGCCTATCTATAACTTTGCTCGATAGTTTACAACATTCTCTAAATGCACCACGCCAAGTACTAAACGGATCTGTATTAAATGCTGTAATATTACTCACAACCTTGATAGGTTTAAAATGTCGGCTAATACTAGTTGTCATGTCTGCTTTACTAGTATCCATATTAATTGTCAACGTGCGTGGAAATAATTTTATGCCACCGTACCCGTATTCTAAATCATTAATTGGGTTTTTACTGCGCCAGACCTTGACATATTCTTTTTCATTCTCTGGGCTTATATAATCAAAATTAAAGTCATCTGCTATTTGTGCATCACCGTCAACAATCCAAATCATTTCTGTAGCACATAGTTTTGCAGCTTCGATATGCGCTTGATGTATTCCTTTAACTCCGTGTATACGCTTTGCTCTAGGAAACTTTTCTTTTAATGCACTATAGTTTTCTTCTGCATGAGGCTCGTCATATGTTATCATTACAATATCATATTCTTGTGTAGCGTCAGTTTCAGTCTTCAAAAAATCTTGAACAACTCTAACAGGCGGAACATACATACTTTTAAAGAATTTACTATGAGCAGGAGTATACGGATCAACCGGAATATCTATATTTAACTCATGGTTAAGAGTTTCTCCCAGGTCATTTATTAACCAGGTTAAGGATTCTTCCGTAATTTTAGAATACTTGTCTTTCCACATTTTATTAAGATATTCAAAGTCGCGCACATTTACAAAGTCCCAATCAGTGCAGTTAGTTAAGTAACACCCTTCACGTGCGCCGTAAATAGCCCATAATCCGTTATCAGAATCACATCCAACTGTTTGCCAGATTTTTAATCGTTCGAAGTTTTTCTTATGAACTCTTTTTGTAAAGTCTGTGCCTGCGAGTTTTTCACCTTCGTATAAGCTCATTTTAACACCTTCGCGAAATCCTGCTCTCCAGGCTTGCCACGGTGTTGCATTATTATATACTGAACTATAAGTTTTATTTACTTGTAAGTATTGAAGGTCCCAGCAAAAGTCAACTTGTGATTGCGGATTTGACGACTCTGCGTTCTCGTGTGTTTTCATATCTAACACAACATTCTTCGGCCAGCATTTAATTCCGCCATTGCCGTAAGTTAACCCATTTACAATATTATAACCGCTCCAACTGATTACACAATTATCTATATCAACATCGTCTTTAAAGTGCAGTTCTTCATTAATAAAATTTTGATGAACAATGTTGTCACCATCTATTGTAATAAAGCGATCTGTTTCACTTAGATTAGCACATGCTTTGTGCGCTGCATCGCTGCCTTCTACGCCGTGTACACGCTTTGCCCACGGCACTTTACTCAGTAAGTCTGCATAATTCTTTTCTGCGTTTGGCTCGTCATAACTCAAATATATGACGTCATAATCTATAACTTTTAGTTTCATGCATTACTCCTGTACATTATGTATATGTTTTACGTGATGAGAGTTACATAAAAGACTTACACGCTGTTTACATACTCCTTTATTATAATTTTCTAAGTTAATACGATCATGAAGCGCAACTGTTTTTAGATTAACTGTCAGCGTATCTAATAATATATATCGATTAGTACAGTTAACTACATAATATTCTTTTATACAATCAGCACCTTGTGCAAATAAAGAACACATCTCAGAATTCATAGTACTACTAACTGTCCAAGTTCCATTAATTAAATCTTGATTAAAAATTAGTGCATCGTCTTCATGTTGCTGTTTAGTGATAATACCCTTAGGCTGTAGTATGCCTGTTGACTCGTCTAAGTTTGTTGCAACAATATGATATTTGCCTTTTATTTTTATATTTTTAATTACTTTATACTGATAGATTTGTTTTTTGCGAGTCATAAAGTCTTCATATGTTTGCAAATCTATTTCAAGATACTGGAAGTTATTTGAGGCATTTATTGTAGTAGTAACTGAGACAATGTTACCACGATCGTTATAGTACACATAATACATTATACTCGCTCCTCTAACCATTTTAGCATATCTGCTGTTAAGAATTTATCTTCAACGTAGTGCAACACACCCGACTGCTTATAACCGTTGATGTAAACACTGTCATTACCGAAATCTACAGATAATGCATCTGTCCAATTGCTAGGAACATTTATAAAATGTTGTGCGTGTGGCTTCATATGGGTAAAAGATAACATGCTATTGTTATTTAATGTATTGTTGTGAGTGTCTAATATTTTTAACGCTATTGCTGCACTTAGGTCTACACTGTTCCAATTTTGCATAGCATTAGGTGCATACTTTTTATAAAATACTTGCCAGTTCTGCATTATAACATCAAGTAATTTAAAAAAGTTATGTGCTTCGTTTCCTTTGCTAAATTGATACATTCCAACGTACACTTCTGGTAAAAAGTTTTCATCAAATGTTTTACGATAATATCTAGTAGTAACAGGTTCATTTCGATATGTTTTAACATTTGTAGTAAAAGAAAGATTGTGCAAATTACTCCATATAGGCGTAATATCATCCAGTACTAACATATCAGCATCGAACACTATTGTATTTTCATACGGAGTTTTATGATATATTTTCCAACGATTATCAATTTTCCAATCATTTTTAGAAGCAGCATCGCCCCAAGGTATAGGAATAATTTGATCAAATACATCTTTATAATTAGACGGCACTATATCGTTTGTCATAATACTAATATTCGTCGTCGGTGCATTAGCTAATACACTCAGCGCAAGGGCATACGTTTGCTCAACATAATTTGTAGTCTTGTTATTTTGTGCAAGAATGCATATACCATTACTCATTTGCAAACTCCTTGTCTATAAAAGAATTTAAACTAAATTTATTCATAACATGAACTGTTGCATCTGTAAGTTTTACAGGCAAGTAATCATACGATTTGTGTGCAAGAAGTTTAACACTAGTTCCAGTAATATCTATCAAAATATCTTTATCAGTTGACACCCACATATCACTGTTTAGCTGCATAGGCCATTCTGTACTAGATTCAAATCCGCTCATCATATGTACTGCAATACTAAATGCAAAGTCGTTTCTAAACTTAGTTTCAACTATGTCATAAACTGTTCTATAGTAAGTGTAATTTTCTTTTATATGTGCAACTAAATCAAACACTGTTTTTGCAGTGTCGCTCTTTGTAAAGTAAAGTATTGTTGCCCAATACATTGGAATAGACTTATCACTTATTCTATCAAAATTTATTCCGTTAAGATTAACATGTTCATGATGTTTAGCAATCATAAAGTCTTGATTAGAGTCAAAACACGACAGTAGCTTGTCATTAAATAATAACAAGTCTGTATCAATTACTAATGTCTTTTCGAATACACTTATTGCATATGCATCACTACGAGCAGAATTTTTCCATTCTAATTGCGTTTTGCTATAAATTCCATTACGGAATGTTTTAGGGGAGCCAATTGGAGCAGGTTGACAAGTTACTGTATCAATGTACTTTTCAACAAAGGGGTATTTAATTAGTGCAGAATGAGGCAGGTCAGTAACTAATTGCACTGGCAAGTTAAGATGTTCTTTTATACGCTTTGCACAATAGATAGCTTGTTTTACATAATCAATACTGCTGTTATTAAATGCAAAAAGTAAAACTCCTTGTTTCATAAATCAACTAATCCTTGCACTGATCTATTTTGCTTAATTGTTGCGTAATCTGTAGCATACTTGCAAGAAGCAAATACATACACGCCTATTAATTCTTTTGCAAATTTGTCAATGTCAGTAATAGCAAATGGAGTATTATTATCATCTAATACTACAGCACTGATTGGGTGCATTTCTGATAATGTATGAACAAAATTAATTAATTCTTGCGTAACTGTAAACTTATGTCCGTGAGCATAATGTACAAGATTTTCTTTGTATTGTGCTAGAAATATACGTTTTTGATTGTTTTGTGTTTCTAAAAAATTAGAAAACTCTAGTGCTTTTGCTAAACGTTCATCCATAAAAAAACTCCTCATAGTTATAACTAGTATACTATGAAAAGTTTAGGGTGTCAAGTCTTATGTAAAAGTATTTGTAGAGCCGTAAGATACAGTTGGAGGTACTACATCAACAGTTCCGGAAGGATGGTAACAGTCTATAACAGTATACAGTCTGCCCTTCACGTTTTCATCAGTGCCGGAGCCCAAAGTACCGTAGAGGCCATCAGTGCCGCCGTCGCCGACTTCAACCGGGTCACCAGCGTCATCGTCTCTATAATACATACGAATCCTAATGCCGTTTGTAATCGCTCTAACTTTAATCTGATAATCGTTTTCAGAATATGGATTTGTGCCCGTGTCTGAAAGAATGTTTCTTTCAGTACTATTAAGATCATAAAAACCGTCACTTACAAGGGTTCCGCCGGTTTCTAAGCCCGGGCGTGTCACGTCATTAGCGCCCAAAACTATTGGGCCTGCATCATCAACTATACTTTTCCAATCGAGTGTTTTTGCTTCAGTACCCGAATACCCTAAAGATGTATTCATTCCGATATTGCCGCCTGCATTAAAGAACGCTTTAGCTGTATTGGCATTTGGCCAAGTAAGTTGCACATCATGTATTAGAGTACCGTTCCAGTTAGTAGTTCCGTCTGGAAAATAACTAAGAGAGACAAGAGTTTTCTGATTTGAGGCCATAGAAAATCTATTGTTTGCATTCTTAACAAAGTTTACTACTGTTTCAAGTTGATCGTGTATTGCTTTAGTAATACCGGTGCTAACACCTACATTAGTAAGCGTAGGAGCTGACCCTACTTGGTGAGTGTAAGCCTTAGTAACGTCACTTCTAAGAGCATCCCAATTAGCTGCTGTAATCTTGTCCCCTGGACTAACTGCCGGAGCAGTAGTTGTTGTTTGATTGTAGCCAGCAGCAGCCGTTCCAGTCCCTGTTGGTGTTCCCATAACAAGGTTGATACCTGATCGTAATGTCGTATATTCTGCTTCGCCAATTGTCTGACCTACTGTAACTGCCATGCTGTATCCTCTTTATTAACTATGTACATTATTTATACTTTTAATACACATTCGACTAATTTTTCGTCGACATTGTCATTTGATTCTAGAGCAATGCCTACTAAAGCAGTTGTTGCTATTGTTGTACACACTCCGTTTTTCATTGCATACACAGCTTGGCCTTTGTTTACAGCTCCTGATACTCTTACTGGAAGACGCCCTTTAAGACCAATGTATTGGCCTTCGCTATCGCTGTTCATCATATAAGCAGGATCGGTACTTACAACACCAATACAATGATTGCTTGCATCTGCTGGTGCTACTTCGTGGTCTGGAAGCGCACATACTGCTACTGCTGTGCCTGCTGGCAAGTCTTCTGATGTTGTATATTTTTCTGCAAGGTCAGCATAACGTGCGCTAGTTGCAGTACCTTGAAATAGTACTGCATTTAAGTTGCCGCCGGCATCTCTAACTGCTACAGTATTACTAGTACCCGTGCCAATAGTATTAACTGCACCTACTCTTGCTGAACCGCCTACTATAAGCGCACTTGCTTTTTCAGATATGCCGTAAATGTTAGTCGCATGCACTTCGCTGAATAGCTCAGTTGCGCTACCTAATGTAATTGTTTCAACTGCGCTACCTACTGAATTTAATCCCGGAGAAAGCTTGCCAGGTTGTAGTGTAAGAATATTTTTAAGTTGTCCGCCACTTTCCTTTGTTCTAAAGCGTATTTGGTCGCCTTGTGCGTTTGCAATAACACCTTGATTATCGTTTTCAATATAAAGTTTTAGATCTAAACCTGCGCCAATTGCAATTCCTGCATCAGTTTGAAAGTTTGTAATTTGTGTAAACACACTAGGAGCGCCAGGAATAGCAGTAACATAGTTAGATGCGTCAAGTCCAGCAAACTTTTCAGTGTTAGTTGCAGTTCCGTGAAATCTCTGTGTACCACTAGTAACACCGCTTTGTGCATCAAGTGTATTTTTAAGAGTCATACCTGTATGAATAACATCAAACCCTGATATAGCATTTTCGGCATCAGTTGTATCAATTGTAAATTCAGTAGGACTAATAACAAATACCACTTCGTCTGTTACACCATTATTAACCGTAGCAGTAATAATATTTCTACTAACCAAGCCTGTGTCACGAACTGATCTACTTTGCATCTGGGTAATACCAGTACCTGCATCTTGGGGACCAATTAGTACATAATCTGCGCCATTATAGGAATATAACTGTTCGTTAGTAGTGTCCCACCAAAAATCACCAATTGCTAATCCTGCAGGAGCAGTAGCACTAATTTCGGCGCCGCCAGTTGTGCGCCATTTAGTGCCATCATTAAACTTTAGTTTACTATTTGCACTGTCGAACCAAATTTGCCCGGTAATTGCCCGCGGTGGTTGATTTGCACCTGCAAAGTTTTCTAGTAAAAATACAAAATTTTCGTTTTGTATTTCTCCGTACCCTGCATAGTTTTTACCAACTAGCTTAATATCAGTTGTTTGATCCAACGTACCATCTTGTACAATCGTTAACTGATTTGTGTTATATTTGTTAATTGTATATGCCATAATTTAAATAATCCCTTGCTGTTAGTATTTATCACAAGTTACGGATAAACGTTTGTGCTAGTAAATAACCATTCTGAGCCAGTAACACTGAACTCCATTGTGTATCTAGTCGGTGTCAATACAACAGATCCTGATGCTGGGTTTGTTGCAACAATATCTGCTATAACTGACTCATTTTGTGTACCGTTGCTATCAACTGCAATAGTAGATTTCTGTAGTATGCCGGTGCCGTTAGTAGCAACTGTTATATTAATGCCAGTTACTGTTGCGCCAGCATAACTTGTAGCATGTATCTTCGCTACTGTGCCGTTTCTTGCGGCACTAGCCGGTGAAATACTTTCTAATATACTCCTAACATCTGCATGCGGTCCATCTACAACACCTGGAGCATTAGGACTAGTTAGACCAGTAATATCTAATATAAGTGCTACTGGTGCCGTTGTAATTGATGTGTCAACAAATGCTTTATTTGCTGCATCTGTTGCAAGAGTTGGTGCTGCTACATCTTTAATTTGTTGACTGTTGACTGAAATTGCGCCACTGGCGTTAATTGCTAATGCACCTGGCGAACTAATACTACCTAATGCAACATCTCCCGTAACACTTAAACTGCCTAACGTGCCAATAGATGTTAATCCAGCAGCAGTAGTAACAGTGTCGCCGAGCCTTGTTTTAGAAAGAACTTGTGCATTTTCAATTCTATATTCTTTACCAGTAGTTAAATCTGTATTTTGATTTAACGTCCAATTTCCAGTTGACTGTACCCAATTAATTGTCTTATCAGTTGCGCCTTTTAATGTTAGGCCACCTTGGTTTGCTGTAGTATCAGTTGGTGTACTTGTAGTACCTAATTCAATATTAGGATCTTCTATAGTCATAGTAGCTGTGTTAACAGTCGTAGTAGTCCCTTCAACTGTAAGATTTCCGTTAACTGTAAGATTTCCAGAAAATTGACCGTCACCGTTAACATCTAATGTTGCTGTAGGAGTATCTTGATATATTCCTATACTTTGGGCACTTGTGTCTATTGTAAGAGCGTCAATGAAATTGTTACCTTGCGGAACTCTAATTGAAAAATCATAATTTAACTGTTTTAATTCTATCGAAGTTGTAGTTCCACTATCTATTGTTTTAAATGCAGCATATTGTGAATCACCGTATCCTACAATAAGACCTTCACTACCTTTAACAAATAATGCGGCTTCTATTTGTTGATCTACTAATGCATTTGACGAATCTCGTTCGTTAGTTGCAACAAACGCCGAAGGCAAATACGAATTTCCTTGGCTATCTACTAAATTTTCCGCATTTAATGCAGTACCTTGGTATTTAAAATCAGATATAAGTGTTGGATTAAATCCAATTTCGATCGACCTATTAGCAGTATACGGAAGTATGTTATAATCAGTTTTAGGAGTAAACTGGAATCTACTGTAAATTCCAGCTAACACGCCGCCTATGTACATTGCTAGCACTGTACGTGTTTGGTTAGAAGTGTCTACCATTGTAACTGCTTCTAACCCAGTTTTTCCTTGAACGGCGTTATACTGAGGACCTACTAATACTAAGTCAGTGCCGTCATAAAAATATAGTTTATTTGCTGCATCGTCGATCCAAAGATCTCCAGCTACAATATTAGTAGGTTGCGTACTACTCACTGTTGGCGACCCAGCAGTTTTAAAACTTGTGCCGTCATACACTTTTAATCTGTTTTCACTAGTATCATACCACAACTGTCCTTTTAAAGGATTGCTCGGGGCACTAGTTGCTGCAAAATTTTCAATAATTTTAATAAAGTTTTCGTTAAATGCTTCGCCAAAACCTTTATAATTTCTACCAACTAATGTAATATCAGTCGAAGCTATATCAACTATGCCGTCTGTAAGCTCTACTAACAGTTCGCCGTTAGTCTTGTTTAATTTATAGCTCATGATATAACTCCTGTATAGATAATATAATTAATAGTTTGGTACGGATTCATAATATCAATTGGTGCTCCAACTTCACTAAATGAACTGCCTGTCGGAATAAGGACGTCGCCACTATTTGCTACTCGCTGAGACAAATTTTCTGCTCCAGTTTGTAGATTTGAAGGTTGTACTCCGTCTGGAAGGTCGCTGCGGCCATCTACCTCTCTATGAGCATAAAATTGCTGGCCGGTTTCTGACTTTAAATCATGTTGGTGTTCTGGTAAATTATCTACTCCAATAGTAGCTGTATTAGTACCGTCAGAAGCGCCAATTACACTTGCATTAGCACCTCTATTACGTGATTCTGGACTTTCTACTGGAGGAACTGTTCCGCCCATTAATAAATTACCTAGTGGAAATCTACCTCTAAGATCAGGAACATTAAAATATCCAGCACTTGGCGTTGGGCCATAGTTATTATTAATTAATTGGAATAGTTGATTATATACTCCAGTACTTAATTCTTGTCCGTTACAGAATTTCCACCCTGCTGGTTCGACAATACCTGCATATGCCATAACACTAGCTATAGGTGTTAACCCTATAATGCTGTTAAATAATGTCGATCTAGATATTCTTTTTAAGCCTGTACTTGCTCCAGTAGTTCTGTCAATTAAAAATTCATCGCTTGACAAGCTGTTAGAGACTTGCGGTTTAGCACTAATAACAGTATTCTTTAGTGTTAATGTAAATTCCTTTACACCTCCACCAGTTTGGCCATCGAACGCATTTTCAACTGTTTCGACGTCACCCTGGTATCTAAACGTTGTTGAACTTGTTAATTTATCTGAGCTGCCTGATTTACCACTTACGTTACCACTAACTTGTCCTTCTAGATTTCCTAAAAAGGTAGTTGCATATACTTTGCGCCATTTTAATGTCGAGTTACCAATATTTCTAGCATTGTTAAGATCTGGCAATACTAAATCACTTGCAGCAGTATCAACTACTAAATCATTGTTACCTAAAGTTACACTTTTACTTACAGAAATAGAGTCACCAACGTTAAGTGTTTTAGCAATAGCAACGCCGCCCTTAACAACTACAGCTCCATTAGAAATTGTAGTACTTTGGGTAGTATCATTTGTTGTAATAGTTCCACTAGTTTTAAAGTTACCAGTAACATCTAATGCTTCTTCTGGCGATTCGTTATTAACTCCAACTCTTAAACTACTATCTACTCTTAAAACTGTGTTACTATTTCCTGCGTTTCTAACACGAAAATCGATATTAGAACCTTCAATATTATGTTGTATTACGCCTGCACTGCCTTCAACACCAATATTAAGTTCTGCGTTAATGCCGTATGAAACACCACTATTATTTTGAACATTAAGCGGAAATCTAGTTGTTGACTCAATGTCGCTTCGTAGGAAGTTAGCAGCAGGAATTGATAAGTTATTAACAATTAAACCTTCTGCTTTTTCAGCAGTGCCGTAGAATTTAACATTATTAACACCATCAGCGTCGGTATCTCTATTTGCTAAGTTAAACCCTGGGCGTATTAGTGAACCTGAAAATCCGTTAATTGTAGCTTTTGGAGCAAATGTATCAAACGCAATAATTGCAACTATATTAGCATTAACTTGAATTTCAATAACAGTATAATCTATATTATCTTGGCCAGTAATAGTAGACGGAGTTGCGCCAGTAGTCAAACCTTGACTAAAGTTTGGACCAACTAATATCCAGTTAGAACCAGTAAACATATACAACTGTTGATTATCAGTATCTGCCCACAAGTCACCCGCTAGTGCCTGGGCGCTATCTGGTTCAGTAGTACTCTTTTTAAGTCCACTAGCTGACACCCATCCTGTTCCGTCATTAATTAACAACTGCTCAGTATTATTATTATACCATAATTGGCCTTCGATTGCGTTAGTCGGTTCTGTTGGACTTGCAAAATTTTCTAGTAAGTGCAGTAAGTCTTCAGCAATTGCTGCGCCATACCCTGTACTATTTCGACCTGGTAATTTAATACTAGTGTCAGTATTAATTGTTCCGTCTTCAACTACGATAGGATCCTTTTCAGCACTATCAGTATATTGTATTGTATATGCCATCTAATTATCCCTCGTTAAAGCCAGTTAAACTTTGTACTCTAACTGTATAATCAATTTGAATCAATCGGTTGAGTGATTTTTGTACAGGATGAAATACAACGTGTGTTAATAATCGCCCAGTACCGTCTGCATTATATGCTTTTAGACCTAGTTCGTCAAACACATATAAACTATCTGGACTAGTAGCAGTATCAAATGCATCTTGGCCGTTGGGCTCGCCGTAATCTAGCAAACAAGTTACTAAAATATCAGTATAATTTGTGCCGCTTACATGCCGAGTTTCAATTTTATTACGTGCAGGATCAAGGTTATTTACACTTCGATCATCAACTACTTTAGTAAATGTCTCGTTGTATAAACTAGCATTTGTGCCTGTGCTGTTAGGAGTTAAGTAAGTAATAATACCTGTCGGATCAACACTTGTTCCGCCATTACCAAACCCCATTTGATAAATCCAACCTGTGCCAGCATTGCCTAGACTTTCTGCAAGACTAATACTCATATTTTCATAATGAATAGCATTGCGCTTGTCTACAATAACTTCTCCAGTTTCTGGATTATGTATTTTGATGTGCCCTTGTAACAGCACACCGTTTTGTTCGTTTAATTTATCTGTCATAGTTTTTTATACCTATCATCCTACTGTTAGTATTTATCGCGGCAGGTCAACTGTTGCCGCACGTAAGAATCTACTAATGTCAGATTCTGCATCACTTAGTGATATTCCAGGTTCTGTCCATCGTACTCCTTGGCGTCTAACAACTGTTACCTTAACGTTTTCGGTTGGGGTTACTGTTAAAGTTAATGTAGACCCATCTACACTAAATTCTGCTGGCAATGTAACATCACCTTCTGGACTATCTTGTGCAATTACTTGTATTCCGTCGCCATTTTTTATAGGCTGCACATAACTACTTATTGCATCTTTGCGTAGACGCTTACCTGCAACAAATACTTCAAATAGATCGTAAATTGTTTGCCCTGGCTTTAACGGATACTGTTGTGTATCAGTTGGGTCAAAGTCTAATGCGTAAGTTGCAGTTTCACCGTCTGCTAAGAACTGTGCAGTTAGAGTTTCGTCTTTATATGGAATTGTTGCAGACGGGCCTTGATTATACACATTTTCGCCAGCTAAGTAAGTAGCTTTAACGCCAGTGCCTAATGTACCTCTACGTAACTGACTTAACACATTGCCATTTCTTACAAAATACTCAATACGTTCGCCGTTAATAAACAATATTCCAGGAACTCTACTTTGTGGCGTCGGTTCAGGCAATGTTGAGCCGTCTGTAACTGTAATGCTTTGATCGTACCATGTTAAATCAGTAGCTAGCATTACACCGTTTCTGTCATCTAAACGCTTGTAGTGTGTTCTGTTAAGCATGTCTTTAAATTGACTCCATCCATACTTATTAGCCAATACAGGATCTGCAAAATGTAGCAGTTCAACTACGTCATTAGTTTGAATGTCTACATTAATCTTAACATATCGTTTATTGTCAGTTACATAATAATGAACACTTGGTATTAATAAATTACCGTTCAATGTAATCCATACATACTGTGCATCAAGAGCAGGCTTTGACAATTCAATTAATCCAGCTTGTATGTGATTGTATTGATACCAATTAGCAGTGCCAACTGTTAACGAAACTCTATCTACAATATCATACTGCTGTCTGTCAAATCCTTGTGAATCATGATTACTAAATTGATAAATTGTTATTTTATCGTCCGCAGTATATGCACTATCAAGATATAAAGTGCCAGGTGTTGATACAAATTCATTGGCTGAGTCAAAATATCCATATCTGTATTCGCCGCTGCTAGTAACATAAACATTTAGTATGTCACCGTCTTGTTGGTTAACACGAGGCTTTAATCTAACAATACTAGTAGCACTGTTAACTTTAGCTCCAGTAAATGTCCACTCTGTATTATATGTTAATTCTTTGTTATTTAAGAACACTTTTATTTGCTTATTGCTAATTGAGCCAGGCGGAACCTGGAACTCTTCTAGCTGGTATTCACGTGTGGCTGCTAAGGTTACAAAGCGGCGTGTGTATCCTGCATTTAGAATCGTGTTATTAACTTTTACAATACTAAACCAAGCACTTGGTTCATTATTAAACGGAGTTTGATTTAATTCAAATGCTACTGTGCTACCATCTGCTGTAAATGTATCAATTGATACTTCACTAAAGTTTTGTTCTTCACCTTTAAAGATAGCATAACTTATTACACTGCCTGCTGCCGGAGGAGTAGCTAATGAAATTACAACATTGTTAGGATATGCATAAGTGTCGTCACTTTCTTCAATTACGTTAGTTAGTTTTTCACCATCTAGTGTAATAAAGTATTGTAGGCCAGTACTAAATCTTACATTAGTCAAAAACTTACTTGTATTGCCATCAGCAATAACATTATCAATGTCAAGAATATCTGTGCCGCTTACTCCTAATACTGCTATATTTATTTTTTCATTTGTTGCTGGAGCTGTATTAAATGTAATAGTTTTAGCATTATAGTTAACAGTGTAAGTATTAGCTAACATTATAGAATAACCAATTTTTACAAATAAGCTATTTGCCTGTAACGGTGTAGTGTCTAAACTATATGTAGTAGTCACGCCGTCGCCTGTATAATTCCTTGAAGTAATTTGACTGCTTCCGGCACTAGGACGTTCGTAAACTTTAATGTCAATAGTGTCAAGCAATTGTCCTGGAACTAATTCTTCTGGGCCTGCACTTGTAGTAGCAGTTACAAAGCCGTCGCCGTCAATTGTAATATCTGCTGCCGTTAATCCAGTAGCTGTTGAATAATTAAGCGCACCGCCAGTTATAAGAGTATCATAACTATTATCATCTGGAAGGAAAGTACCATCACTAGTTGTTTTTCTAATGATAATTGTATCACCTGACTGGTTAGTAAGATTAAGACCATCATTATCAAGGAATACAATTGCAGTAGTACCGTCTCCCGTAATACTTTGGCAAACTGCATTTGGATTAGTTATAGGTTCTGCTGTGCCGAAGTTGACATCGTCAACTCTTACGCCATTTTTATATATGTTGTAAATAACTCCGCTTGCTAATGGTGCAGCAAGATCAAGACTTATAGTAGAACCGTCTAATTCAAAAATTTCATCTTCAAATGTTGTGTCGTAACTATCCCAAGTATCTTCATACCAAGCGTCACTATCCCAGCCTTGCCCAAGACCGAAGTCAAAGCTCTTAACTTCAACTCCGCCATAATCTAATCCAGTCATAAGTTGGTTTAAATCTTTTCCTGGCATTCCGACAGTTGGTGTATAATAGTTATTAATTCTATCTTGTGCTTGCATCAACACAATAGACTTGCTATATTCAACTCGTATAGTAGCAGCGTTTACTGGAGATTCAGTAAACGATATTTGACCGTAATATCTGTCATATCCTTTAGTAGTATCAAGTATATTTGCATATGTATATTCACTGTTTAGTGACTCTGCATTATTAATATATACCTTAACAGTTGATTTTGACAAATTCATCGGCCATGCTAGATCAAACTCAAACGCATTACCGCTTGATGTAAATGTTTCTGTGTGACTTATTACTGTATAAACATATGTACCAGTAGTCCTATCAAACTTTACAGTAGTGTGAATGCCTCTAACAAGACCGTCACCTAACTCAACACTGTAAGTTGCAGATTCACCGTCGTCTGCAATGTTGCTTAATTCAGTAAGTTCAGGAACACTATAATAACCACTACCTGCGGTTACTACGTCAACATTAGTAACTTTACCGTTAGTTCCAACATGTGCTTTTAAAACTGCTCCGCTGCCGTTGCTACCAGATAGTGTTATTACCGGTGCGCCCCTGTAGCCGCGTCCAGGATTAACTACATTAACCTTTACAACTTTATAACCGTTATTATCTGCCCAATTTTTATTTGGATAAGTTTCAAGATTAGCACTAGTACCTACTATCACGCCGTCTTGCACTTTAACAGATTGTGGCAATATTTTACCGTCAGTACTGCTGTAAGCTGGAGGTAGATCAAAGTCAGTAACTACTGTACTTGTATTATCAAGTTTTTCATATGCACTTAGATATTCTCTAATCTTAGTTGCAAATGGCTTAACTTCTTTAATATAAGATTCGTA
>Ga0307488_10002497_pt1 | contig 15542 bp, 13 predicted proteins | sample SB02metaG_FD_202248 | JGI IMG/M metagenome (GOLD analysis project Ga0307488, IMG submission 202248) | Sea-ice brine microbial communities from Beaufort Sea near Barrow, Alaska, United States - SB 0.2 | ecosystem: Environmental > Aquatic > Marine > Coastal | place: USA: Alaska | collected... | reverse complement strand
TAGGTACGATATAAATATGGGTGATGTTGTATTTATCTATGGCGGCCAAAAAATGTTCAGGATCAAACTTTGTTGAAAGATAAATATCTACGTCTGATGCTGCTAGGCTGCAGACGCTTAATGTATTCGGAGCGCTATGGTAAATAGGTGCGGCGACATAAAATCGGTCGTGTGCAGTTAATTGCATTAAGGAGCGGGCAAGCCCTTGGTACACCACATATTTATCGCCGTTGCTGTCATCTACTTTACGCTTAATGCCTTTAGGTCTGCCGGTGCTTCCAGAGGTGTAAGCGAACATACCTCTAAAGGGTTTGGGTGCAGAATTAATGTGTTTTGCGGTTTGCAACGCCCACTCAAGATCCAAAGCCACATCAGCTGTTTGGCTGCGTGTCGTCACATCAATTTGATAACTGTCTGCCACTTCTGTTGGTGTGGGGAAAATGGCTACTAATACTTCTGGAAAATCTTGATCATTAAGTGGGTAAACTAGGTCTTTATGAGCAATAAGAATTTTGGCACCGGAGTCTTGCACTATGTGTTCAATTTCAGTCGCGACAGAATGCCAGTTCAGAGGCACAAAGTAACAGCCTAAGTACCGACAAGCTTGAATCACTTCTAAGTATTTAACATCGTTACGCATTAATACCGCAACAGTATCGCCTTGGCCAATGCCTTGCTTTTGTAAGATACTGGCTAACTTTTTAGATCTGGAATCAAAGTCAGATCTACATGTTAGGTTACCGTCTAAATACAAGTTTCCGAGCATTTTTCACTCCAAATTTGGGTTGCTGTCGACTCTACTTTTACCCACACTGAGGTAGGAATTGGTGATCCTTTGGGTTTTTAAAAATTCACATAAAGACTCAATTTTATTTTTTGATTATTTATCTATTATGACTAACCAAGAAAATAAGCCTAACATATCCAATTTGGGAGTGGTTATTGGTAGTGATGCAGAAAATATCGTTTACCACTATTGTGCCTGTGACCGAGATACTTTTTTTACTCAGTTTGGGCGGGTCGACAAACCTGTGTTTTATGACCGCATAACCACTAAACAATCAGTATTATCCTTTGAGTTGTTGCAACAATTATGAGAACTTATTGCCACCAATGAAACTGAAATAGCGATAAACAACCCCGATTTCGTCGCTCAACATTGCTAGCCGTATCTCGCTATATTTCTTGCGCATTATTACTAAAATGCCTATCTGGATTTGCTTAAGCGTAAAAAATGGGCTTAGTTATGATAGTTTTTGTGCAAGTTAACGCTGCGAAGCATGACCCTGTTTGTCTAAAAAAGTTTGCTGAGCACTCGCAGCAAATATTGAACAAATTGTTGAAATTTATCCAATGAGTGGTGAAGATGACTATGCTCAAAGTAGTGGTAGCAGACATGCAATCCTTTGATGTATTTTATAAAAAATGAGTTGATGGTGGAGATTTGTCTGATGTGACATTAAATTTTGCCATGGAACAAATTAAGTACACTACTGCTTTACCTGTATAGTGTTTTGCGTTTAAGCTGAAATTTGTTTAAAGCCTATTTAAAACCTAACAAAAAACGTGTCATCAAAATAAGGTTTGTGTATGCATTGGTATTCTATTTTACCCCCCATTATTGCCATTATTATTGCCTTTTGGCGTAAAGAAGTCATTTTGGCTTTACTGGCGGCTATCCTGTCAGCTGAGTTTTTGCTCGCTTATCAAAATAAAACCGAAATATTCTTTACCGGTACCATTGGCTCGATAGAGCGGGTGATTGAAATTGTTACCTCTGCGGGGAATAGTCGCATTTTATTATTTAGCGTATTGATTGGGGCCATGCTGGCTTACATGCGTTATTCAGGTGGAGTAGCTGCCACAGTCGAATTGTTGATCAACAAAGGCGTGGCTAAAAGTAAAAAGCAGGTTGGCTTACTCACTATGTTTACCGGTATTGTGGTATTCATTGAGTCTAATCTGAGCGTACTGGCCTCTGGTATTTTAGCCCGAGGATTATTCGATAAATTTAACATGAGCCGCGCAAGGTTGGCTTATGTTATCGACAGTACCAGCGCCCCTATTTGTATTCTTATTCTGCTCAATGGTTGGGGAGCATTTATTTTGGCTCTGTTGAGTAATTATGAATTCGAGCAAAGTGCCGTGTCCGTTTTATGGGGCACAGTACCCCTTAATTTTTACGCGATTATTGCCTTGGGATTAGTACTATATACGATATTGGCCGATAAAGTTCACGGGCCTATGAAAGAGGCGGAAAAAAACTTGGCCAAGTTGGAGGGGGAGCAGATTGTTATCCCAGCTAGCAAGGCGCGTTTTATGATATTGCCTTTAACAAGCATGATTTTATCCATGATTGGTTTTATGTTATGGACTGGAAACGGTGAATTGGCGAATGGAAATGGCAGTAAATCTGTACTTTACGCAACCTTGTTGGCGTGTTTTGTGGCCTATATTCTATTGTTAAGTTCAAAACAATACACTCATAAAGAATTAGTCGATACCGGCTTTAAAGGTATGGGTGAAATACTACCATTGGTGACCATAGTCTTGTTTTCGTTAACACTTGGTGCGAGTTTAAAAGAACTCGGCACGGGTGTTTTTGTGGCCGGTATGGTGGGAGATTATTTGCCTATTAGTTTGATAGTGCCGGTGCTGTTTTTAGCAGGGGCAATGATGTCTTTTAGTACCGGGACTTCTTGGGGCACTTTCGCGATACTTATTCCAATAGGGGTGCCATTGATCCAAACACTAGGATTACCACCCTCGCTGGTGATAGCCGCTATTTTAGGAGGGGGGATATTTGGTGATCATTGTTCACCTATCTCTGACACCACAGCTGTATCTTCTATCGCATCGGGTTGTGATTTATTAACCCATGTACGCACACAAATGCCTTATGCGCTGTTCGGTGGTGTCTTGGCTTTTGTTGGATATTTTATCGCTAGTCTAATCATGATTTAAACATTGAGGAAAAAAATGATGCTTATCGGGACAACATCAAATAAATTTATGGGTCACGTCTTTCTTTCGCTTATGAGTCTATGTCTTTTTGCATGCTCAGAGCGGGTTGACGATGCACACGTTACCCCTGTTACCCCCACATCCATATTGCAACAATCCGCTGTAGCAATGCCTGATAGCTATAGCGCAGAGGTAGCCAAAGATATTTTACAACAAGGCGGTAACGCGATTGATGCTGCTATTGCTGCGCAATTTGTCTTAGCCGTGACCTTACCTGAAGCTGGTAATATTGGCGGGGGTGGTTTTATGCTGGTGTATAAAGATGAAAAAAGTGACTTTATCGATTACCGCGAACAAGCGCCTTTAGCCGCACATAGGGATATGTATTTGGACAAAAACGGTGACGTTATCCCTTATCAATCATTGATAGGTATTTTGTCATCTGGCGTACCGGGCACTGTGGCAGGTATGTGGTTAGCCCATGAGAAATATGGCAGTTTGCCTTGGAAAGAATTAGTGCAACCAGCTGTTGATCGAGCAGAGAACGGATTTAAGGTTCACCCCAAACTTGCACAATCTATTGAGAGTCATATAGCTAGATTAGAAGAACGTGGTTTTGAATTAAACTTCAAAGATTATTTCGCCGCTGCAAAAGCCAATGAGATTTTTCAACAATTAGAGTTGGCAGACACTCTAAAGCGTATTCGTGATCAAGGGCGAGACGGTTTTTACAAAGGTCAAACGGCAAAAATAATCAGTGATTTTATGCGTCAGAAAAACGGTTTAGTGACTGAACAAGATTTATTAAGTTATGAAGCTAAGTCGCGACAACCTGTAAGTGCTAAATGGCGGGAATATCAAATACTCACGTCACCCCCACCCAGCTCTGGTGGTATTGCTATTATACAATGGCTAAAAATGTATGACCTATTAACCCGAGAACAAGAAAAACCGACCCACAACTCTGCCCCATACCTGCATTTATTAGCAGAAATTGGTAAGCGAGTATTTGCAGATCGTGCCGAATACCTTGGTGATCCTGACTTTGTTGAGGTACCAGTTGATAGCCTCATTAGCGATGAATATATCGCGATGCGCAGCCAAAGTGTATTGAGAGATAAGATTTCAGTGACAGAATTAATCAAGCCTGGACTAAAAGAAAGCGAAGAAACCACACATTTTTCTATTATGGATAAATGGGGCAATGCAGTATCGAACACCACCACTATTAATCTTGGATATGGCAGCAGTGTGGTAGTGGAAGGAGCTGGATTTTTATTGAACGATGAAATGGATGACTTTAGTTCTAAACCTGGGGTTGCCAACGTATTTGGCGCAGTGGGTGGTCAAGCCAACGAAATTCAACCCAAAAAACGTATGTTATCTTCTATGACGCCAAGTATGGTGTTAAAAGACGGTAAGGTAACTTTTGTAACCGGTTCGCCTGGAGGCACCACTATTATAAGCTCGGTGTATCTGTCTATTCTCAATGCCTTGGCGTTTTCCATGAATGCAGAAGACGTAGTCAACACACCAAGGTTCCATCATCAACTCTTGCCAAAAGATGTTATTCGTTACCATGACGGCATTGATCCGGCGGTGATTTCTGAATTAGAAGAAATGGGCTACACCTTGAGTAACCGTCGCTTTGGAGATATGCAGGTTATCTTAAATAAAGACGGTAAAGTTGATGCCGCTTCAGAAGAAAATGGTCGTGGAAAATCCACTGTGTTCTAGTCCCTTAAATGATCTATTACATATGTTTGCAGATACGGCTGAAACGTTGAACTTGGTTAGATTAATCAATAAGTGGCATTGTTAAACCCATTAAAAAATGATGTGTACATAAGTTATTGAAAATATTGACTATTAAATTTGCTCTGGATAGAGAAAATATAAACAAAATGCGTTTGTATTTTATTTATGGGAGCAAGATATGTCTAACAAAAAGGTGTTTTGGTTCGCTTTCATTATTTTGTCATGTTGCGAGTTTGGGCAATGTGCTTTTTCTAAAAACACATCAACAAGTGTTAAGGCATCCAAATCTTTTAGCTCAGGTTTACATTGTTATGAATATAAAGCGTAACAAAGTGGCCATTTGTTTAATGGCACATCAACACGTTATTTATTGCCTAGACAACACGTCTGAATTTTAGGGGGTATATTAATTATACTTTTTTTGTTCATTTCTACACAAATTGAACTGGTAAAAAAGAGTGGCAACATTTATTGTTACCGAATATGAAGCATATAAAAACTTTTCTTTTCCCCCTTTTTTTAAGAGCCTCGTTTTTTGGCTTTTTTTTTGTTAGCTATTCACCGCGTGTTTTAGCTGACAACATCGATGACTTTATTCAAAGTATTCACGTGGCTACCTATGATTGTCCTGATGATAAATTTATGCCCCAAGTCAATGAATACTTAAAGCCGCGTAGTGTTTTACCCGAACAACTTATTAAGTTGAAAGTGCACAAAGCGCATTGGTTGATCTGTGTTGGCAAGAATGATGAAGCTCAAATCATGCTTGAAAACCTGCTCTCAGATCCACTGATGGACAAAAACTCTCAGAGTAATGCCAATGTGCATTACCAATTAGGCTTTATTTTTGATGTGCAGGAAAAACCAGAAAAATGTGACTTTTATCGTAAGTCTGAACAATTGGCAAAAGACAGATTTAGTGATATTTATTTAAGTGCTCATCTAGGCCTCATAACTGTTTGTGGGAAAAATGATGATAATATTGGCGTAAAACTAGCTAGCTTATTTGTATTACTGAAATTATATTCATTGCAGGACGACCAGAAAGCACTGGCTCTTATTCATCATAATATCGGCCTTTTATACAGTTCTATTGGTCAAAAGTCACTTGCGTTAGATCAGCATGAAAAATCTTACAAAATTGGTTTAAAAGTTTATGAAAAGAAGAATCAACTTAATACGTTAATCAGTCTTATTAACGCTTATTCTGGCAGTGGTGATTATGAAAAAGCAAAAATGATGATTGATGTCTTAGGTAATCGCAACTTAATAGTTAACACACCCTTGAGTAATAGCTTGTTTCACTTTGCCCAAAGCCGCCAAGCATATCGTACAAACGATTATGACTCTTTACGCAACAGTATGCGTATGTGGGATGTATTCCTAAAGCAAACTTCTAACCAGACTATGGAGATGATATATGAATGGTATGCCGCTGCGCTGTGTTTGAATGATGAAGACAGAGCCTGTGTGCATGACTTTTTACAAAAACAAGATGCTTCAGCTATGCCTGCTAGCTTGTCTAAACATCTTTATTACATTGCTTTTTTAGTTAAAGCTAACTTGTTTTTGGAAAATGTTGAAGCGGCGAAACTTAGTTTTGACAACTACTTTTTCATCTCCCTAGAGAAGATTAAAAAACAACAGACATCAGCTCGTATGCTAGGCGTGGCCAACTTACACTATGAGATTGTTGGCCTAGAAACCAGTCTAGTCGAATCTGAAGAGCAGCGTTTGCAGATTATTTTATTGGTATTAATGACCATTCTAGGTTTAATAGCTTTTGGGTATCTATTTTGGGGCAGAGGTTATCTTCGTAAGTTAGCCACTGATCCTCTTACAGGGCTGGCTAACGAACTCACTTTATTAGCTAAAATTAAAAAGGTAAAAGCACCCATAGATGATAAAGTTAATGCACTGGCATTATTCGATGTCAGTAACTTGACCTCGGTTATTGCTGAGTATGGTTACAAGGCGGGTGAATTGGTTCTGAAACAAGCTGCTGAGTGTTTAAAGCAGGTAACCAGAGAAAAAGATATCGTTGGGCGTGTGGGTGTAGACCAATTTATTGTTTGTTTGGTGAATATTGAAGATATGGCAGCAAAAGAGTTATTATCAAGAGTGCAAAAAGCCCTAGCCGATGTAAATTTTAAAGTGGGCAGTAGCAAAAAGGTGGATGTTCACTCTAATATGTACGTATATAGTTCAGTTAACAGTCTTTCTGATGCCGATGATGTGCTAGCTGAAATTCGGAGTGTTTTGCGTAAGTCATGATAATTTTTATTCCCACCACCTATGAGAGTGCAACCCCTTAACAATGAAGCTGTTACTTCCCCTTAAATATTACGATGATGCTGGCAGAGTGAAGCCTGCTTTAGCCTTATACGTGTGTATCGCGTTTTTATCCAGAAGTCTGATGATATTAATTGGTTCGGTTTCAGTACGAGACAATAGTGAGCAGTTGTTGGCATTATTTTATCCTGAAAAACAATACCTTTATATTAGCCTCGCCATTTCTTTTCCGGCTTTTCTGGCGTTACTTCTTTTGGGATTTAGAGAAAAAATGTGGGAGGCGAATAGGTGTTGGATGTTTGCTTGTATCAAACCATTATTAATTTTTTCTGTATTAGCTGATTTAGGCTTACATATTATGTTGGCTAATATAGGGCATTGGCAATTCTCATGGTTAATTGCTTTTACATTGCTACTGGACTCCCTAATTTTTTACTTTTTGGTGAAAGACAAACACACACACATGATGCTAATGGATTGGAAAAAATCTTTTCAGATATCGCCAGAATTAAACCATTAGCTTAAAATTAGAGGGTTAAGGTTTCGCACTTATTACAAATTGTTTATTGCAGATTGTTGGCCAGTGCTTGGTCAAAATAACTTCTAACACTGATTTGGCTATCATTCACTAAACGTTGGTAACATATCCCCGCAAACGCATAAGTGCTGCCTGCATAGTTCAATACCACATAAGGTGCGCTAGGATCTGATTCATCATAAGTCCAGTTGCCTCCCACTTTATTGCGAAAAATTTCGCCTACGTAAGCACCGTAGATATTACAAATTGTGAACACCGCGGTTTCTTCTAATGCTTGATCTTTATAGCGTCCCAACCAGCTTAAAATCACATCATCCACCAGATCAATGCTTTGCTCAGAGCCATCTAAGGTAAGATTGAACTCTTCTTCGGTAGTGGTTATCGCATTCTGGGAGCTGTCTATCATTAAATCTGTTAGTTCTGCCGATGTCATTTGCATATTCTGTGTCTCTGAGCCTTTAATATGACTATTGTGTTGCTTATAAGGTGATTTGTCGAATAGAAATAATGTTGGTGAAATTAACCTCGTTTACTTATGATGGTGAATATTAGTTGATCTGTTGGCTGTTGTTTTCGTAAAGTTACTTACTTAAACATAATCACATAAATTTAGGTGTTTATATTTTTGAAGTATTCTTTCATTTTACCCTTATCAGCACTCATTGCCTTGTGTCTGTTATCTATTTTAGTCACGTACCAAGTGATCCCTTCAGGTTTAGAGCTGTTGGAGAGCTTGCAAACACGTTTTAATGACTACTTTTATTTACTTATTTTAGTCATTATTTTATTGGAATCTATTGTCTATGTTGGGTTCTACTTCCCTGGACAGTTTTTTGCTGTGGTGTTGGTTGTTTTATCTAAACCCCAAGCACAAGATATACTTTTTTTAACTTTAGCTATGGTTGTCGCGGCAACATTAGGTTCATGCATTAATTATTTTTTAGGTAGAAACTTTGGTGATCTAAACAAACATCAACCCATGGTATCAGTAAAAAGTTTGTTAGTGGCTATGATACATATCAATTCTTTGGCATTTTATATGTTTAGCCAAGGTGCACATCACAAATCACCCAAGGTGGTACTGTGGGCTGGACTACTTAACTTGCCTTATTACTTATTGCTTATTTGGGGTACGTCAGTATTAAGTGAGCAAGTGATGCAGATGGCAGAAAACACCTGGTTTTTAGTGATTGCAGTCAGCATTTGGTTGAGTTTTGCTTTGTTTGTGGATTATAAAAAGTGTAAAGCCACAAGTTAGCGTCTTAACCTTGTTTGTTATAGTTACTGATTAACTTTTCTATTACCCTTGCCGAGGCGACAAAACCAAAGGTAGCGGTCACCGCTACTGCTGCCCCCAAACCATTATTACAGTCTAACTTGACACTGCCATCTGTCAGGGTTTTCTTTGAACAAACACTACCGTCAGCTTGTGGATAACGAAGTTGTTCGGTGGAGTAAACACAATCAACGGCAAAACGTCGTTTGGGGTTAGTAGTAAAATTATAAAACCGTCGTAGTTGTGAACGTAATTTTGCCGCCAAAGGGTCTTGAATGGTTTTACTGAGATCTGTCACTGCAACTTGGGTGGGATCAATCTGTCCGCCAGCGCCACCAATTGTAATGATAGGAATTTTATGACGCTTACAATGGGCTACCATGGCCGCCTTTGCTTTTATACTATCTGTAGCGTCCACAACGTAGTCATAGCTGTTATTAAGTAATTCTGAAACGTTATCTGGCGTCACAAAATCTTCGATTTGGGTCACTCGACAAGCTGGATTTATTTGCATGATCCGCTGAGTCATGGCATCGACCTTGGCTTCACCTATCGTATCCTGAAGGGCATGGATTTGTCTGTTGGTATTAGTGACACAGATGTCATCTAGGTCAATCAGCGTCATTTGGCCAAGTGCCGTTCTGGCAAGCCCTTCTGCCACCCAAGAGCCTACGCCTCCAATGCCAACGATACACACATGAGATTGGCGTAAAATATCGGTACCTGATAAGCCATACAGGCGTTGGGTGCCACCAAAACGTTGATCTGTTACTTGCTGCTGATCCATACACTCACATTAATTAAACATTTTTATTCAGATGGTTATTGTATCAGTGGCGTGGTGTATAACTCCAATGGAGTCTGTTTACTTTTTAATGGTCACCTTTATTTTATTGAATGATAAATAAAGATGGCTTGTTTGGTGTTCTTGATTGAATAACCCGCCAAGCTTTAATACTATAAAGGTATATGGATTAGCAGCAATTTTGTTGCTTTAAATAATCATGAATAATCATGATTTATCAAAAAGGAATGTGGAATGAAACCTGTTGTTTTAGCTGGTGGAAGTGGCAGTCGTTTGTGGCCTAAATCAAGAGCGGCGTTACCTAAGCAGTTTCTCAGTCTGACCAGTGATTTGACCATGTTGCAAGACACTATCGCTAGACTCGCGGGCACAGATGCAGAGCAACCCATAGTGATTTGTAATGATGCCCATCGATTTTTGGTGGCAGAGCAACTTCGTCAACAGGGTATTCAGCACGGCGGCATATTGCTAGAGCCGATGGGCCGCAATACCGCGCCGGCTATTGCTTTGGCTGCTTTACATGCCTCGTTACATGGTGAAGATCCGATTTTACTTATTTTAGCCGCCGATCATCTAATCAATGATGCGCCGGCATTTCATCAAGCCATCTCTCAGGCAGAAGCGCTGGCTAAGCAAGGCAAATTAGTGACTTTTGGTATTGTGCCAGACTCGGCGCACACAGGTTATGGTTATATCAAGCGTGGTGACCAGGTCAAGGGTGTCGATGTGGGGTTTGATGTGGCTAACTTCGTTGAAAAGCCTGATTTAGCGACTGCGCAACAATATGTCGACTCAGGCGAGTTTTATTGGAATAGCGGCATGTTTATGTTCAAAGCCAGTCGTTACCTGCAAGAGCTTGAAAAATACGCCCCCCAGATGCTGGCAATATGTAAACAAGCCATTGCGTCTGAGTCCACTGATTTGGAATTTGTGCGAGTGGATGCTGACGTATTTATCACTTGCCCCGATGATTCCATCGATTATGCCGTCATGGAAAAGACAGACTCTGCTTGTGTAGTGCCACTGGATGCGGGTTGGAGTGATGTAGGTAGTTGGTCTTCATTATGGGAAACCGCTAAGCAAAAAGATCCCCAAAATAACGTGGTCATTGGCGATGCGATCCTTGATGGCGTGACTAACAGCTATATCAACTCTGAACAACGCCTTATCTCTGTAGTGGGTTTGGACAATGTAGTTGTAGTTGAAACCAAAGATGCGGTGTTAGTGGCGCACAAAGATAAAGTGCAAGATATTAAAAATGTGGTAAATCAACTTAAAGCAGAACATCGCCCAGAGTGGGAGTTTCATCGAGAAGTCTTTAGACCTTGGGGCAGTTACGACTCTATTGATAACGGTGAACGTTTCCAAGTCAAACGTATCACGGTAAAACCTGGCGAAAAACTCTCTGTGCAAATGCATCATCACCGAGCTGAGCATTGGATTGTGGTTTCAGGCACGGCAAAAGTCACCAATGGCGAACAGACATTGTTGTTATCAGAGAATCAATCATCCTACATTCCTATAGGTGTGGTACATGCGTTGGAAAACCCCGGCAAAATTCCTTTGGAGTTGATAGAAGTGCAATCAGGCAGCTATTTAGGTGAAGATGACATTGTGCGCTTTTCTGATCGTTACGGCCGTGTTGAAGCCAAATAGGCGCAGTTGATATTGGCTCCTGAATTAGAGGTTTTGCAAAGAGAATTTATGAAGATCACATGTTTTAAGCCGTATGACATACGCGGCAAGTTAATCGAACAACTTGACGAACACATTGCCTATCGCATAGGTAAAGCGTTCGCAGAGTTTATGCAGGCAAAAACTGTGGTAGTCGGGGGCGATGTTAGATTAACGTCAGAGCCACTGAAATTAGCTCTAGCAGCGGGTCTAATCGACGGTGGTGCGACTGTGACCGATTTAGGCATGACAGGCACCGAAGAAATTTATTTTGCTACTAAGCACCTAAACGTTGATGGGGGCATTGAAGTCACTGCTAGTCATAATCCTATTGATTATAACGGTATGAAGTTAGTCAAAACAGACTCTAAACCCGTCAGTGGTGATTCGGGCTTGTTTGCTATTCGTGATTTGGCCGAGACATACTCAGAAGATGACGTGCAAGTTAGACTTGAGTTTTATTCGAATGGTTTAGTCAGTGAACAAGGGTTTATTCAAGGTGAGGCCTCAGTACAAGGCGATAAACTAAAAACCACGGGGCAATATAGCCTATTAGATAATATGCAGCCTTATGTGGCCCATATGTTGTCTTATATTGAGACTGCTAACATCACACCTATAAAGTTAGTCGTGAACGCGGGTAACGGCGCCGCAGGTGATGCGTTAGACGCTATCCAAAGCGCGTTAGAAGCCGCCAAGGTGCCCATTGAGTTTATAAAAGTGCATCATCAACCGGATGGCACTTTCCCCAACGGTATTCCTAATCCTTTACTACCAGAGAGTAGGGCGGATACCGCCAATGCGGTTATTGAACATTCAGCGAATATGGGCATAGCCTGGGATGGCGATTTCGACCGCTGTTTCTTGTTTGACGAAAAAGGGGAGTTTGTCGAAGGTTATTATATTGTGGGTCTGTTAGCGAAAGCCTTTTTAGATAAAAAACCCGGCTCAAAAATCATTTATGATCCACGAGTGTATTGGAACACCGAAGATATTGTTTTAAAAGCGGGCGGGATACCCATAAAAAGTAAAACCGGCCATGCTTTTATCAAAGAACGGATGCGCGCAGACGATGCGATATATGGCGGTGAAATGAGTGCCCACCATTATTTCCGTGATTTTGCGTATTGTGATTCTGGCATGATCCCATGGTTGTTGGTAGCTGAGTTGTTATGCACCACACAAAAACCTTTGTCGCAGTTAGTCAAAGAGCGTATTGCCGCTTTCCCTTCGTCGGGTGAAATTAATAGCACACTGGCTGATCCTGACGCCTCGATTAAAGCAGTATTGGACAAATATGAAGCCAGTGCAAAGGTGGTGGATTACACAGATGGCATCGGTTTAGAGTTCGAAAACTGGCGCTTTAATTTACGCAAATCTAACACTGAACCAGTGGTTAGATTAAATGTTGAATCAAGGGCTGATATTGCTTTGATGCAAGAAAAAACCGCAGAGTTGTTGGTATTGTTAAAATAAACAGTCACGTTAAAAGACTAAAAAGCCCAGCTATTTGACTGGGCTTTTTAGTTTTTATGGTGTTTCAAATTGTAACTTATTTCACTTCTTCACCCGCCGCTTGTTTATCCGCATGGTAACTCGAGCGCACCATAGGGCCACTGGCGACATGACTAAAGCCTATCTCTTTGGCTGTTTCGCCGAGTTCATCAAATTCGTCAGGGTGTACATAACGCTTTAATGGGAAGTGGTGTTTGCTGGGCTGTAAATATTGGCCCAAAGTCAACATTTCCACATCGTGGGTGCGTAGGTCTTGTAATACGTTGGCGATTTCCTGTTTGTCTTCGCCCATGCCCATCATAAGCCCCGATTTAGTGGGGATATCGGGATGTTGTTGTTTAAATTTTTTCAATAGGTCTAATGACCATTGGTAGTTAGCACCGGGGCGACATTCTCGGTATAAACGTGGAATGGTTTCAAGGTTGTGATTAAACACGTCGGGCGGACTTTGCTTGAGTATTTCAAGGGCTTTGTCCATACGGCCTCTGAAATCGGGCACTAACACCTCTATCTTGGTAGATGGACTGTGTTCGCGAATTGCCGATATACAATCGACAAAATGCTGAGCGCCACCATCGCGCAAATCATCGCGGTCTACTGAGGTGATCACCACATACTTTAATTTCATTTCAGCAATGGTTTTGGCCAACTTGATGGGCTCTTCTGCGCTAGGAGGTAAAGGTTTACCATGTCCTACATCACAAAATGGGCACCGGCGAGTACAGATATCACCCAAGATCATAAAGGTGGCGGTGCCGTGATTAAAACACTCGGCAAGATTAGGGCAACTGGCTTCTTCACACACCGAATGTAAATTATTTTTACGTAAGGTTTTTTTTATATGGTCAATTTTGTCGGTATTACGGGGCAGCTTGATTTTTATCCAGGCTGGTTTACGTAACATCTCAGCCTTTTCTGTGGGCATGATGGTGATAGGGATATGTTTAACTTTTTCGTCATCCCGAAGTTTAACTCCGGCTTGCGGGCGTGCGTTAGTCATTAAAGCCTTCTCTATATTCTGTGTGTTTTATACCTAATAAGGCAGATAAATGATCAGTCAATTTTGTGCCTGCTTCAGCGAGCATAGTCGGACCACCAAGTTGTGCGCAATCTATCATTTCCAGACCGGCATAACCACATGGATTTATGCGTTGAAACGGGCTTAAGTCCATGTTGACGTTCAAGGCCAAACCATGAAAAGAGCAACCTTTGCGGATTCTTAAACCTATAGAACATACTTTTTTAGCATCAACATAGACACCTGGTGCATCGGCTTTTGTATAGGCATTAATGGCATATTCTTGTAGTGTATTGACCACACATTGTTCCAATGCCATCACTAAACTTCTGACACCTAGTTTGTTTTTTTTAAGATTAAGTAACACATACATCATTTGTTGACCGGGCCCATGGTAAGTGACTTGGCCACCCCTATCGACTTTTACCACAGGTATATCGCCTGGCATGAGTATATGTTGTTCTTTTCCCGCTTGGCCTTGGGTGAACACCGCGTGATGCTCTACCAGCCATATTTCATCCGCTGTTTCAGGGTCCCTGTTATGGGTGAAATCCTGCATGGCTTGCCAAATAGGCAAGTAATCTTGGTGACCTAACTGTCTGACAATTAATTTAGTGGGCATTATTCAGGCAAACACTCGCTATAGAACAACTTTAACCAGCTCTAATTTAGCGAGTTCAACATAAAGGGTTTCCATATGTGCTTTGCTGGTCACTGTTATACTAAGTGAAATGGAGTGGTAGGTACCTTTTGAACTGGGTTTTACTCTGGGTATATAATCTCCTGGCGCATGAACCTGCAAGCAAGATATCACATCTTGGGTTAAACGCTCATGGGCAACACCCATGATTTTAAAAGTTTGCTGGCATGGGAACTCCAGCAATTGATCAAAATTAGTGTCCATCTTTTTCTCGAATATTTAATATTAACTATCAATGCCAAGGCGTAATTTGACAAAATCAACTATGCGGTCGATAAACCCTCCTTCTTTGACTTCTTGTAAAGCTACTAAGGGATATTCAGCAATATCTTCGCCTTCAATTTGAAGATATAGCTTGCCTACTACTTCACCTTTAGCAATGGGCGCTTGTAAATTTTTGTCTAACTTAAAATTAGCTTTCAAATTTTTACTTTGACCACGAGGAATATTAATGGGGGTATCCTGCAATATACCCAGGTCGACGGTTTCTTTGTCACCCATAAAAATACGGTGGGATACAAAGCTGTCACCTGCTTTATAAGGGGTGATAGTTTCAAAAAAGCGGAAACCGTATTTGAGTAACTTTTTGTTTTCCACTTTGCGAGCCCGCTCGCTGTCTGTGCCCATCACAACTGAAATTAAACGCATATCCCCTTGGTAAGCCGACGTGATCAAGCTATAACCCGCATCTGAAGTGTGGCCCGTTTTTATGCCATCAACACTCAAACTTTTATCCCATAATAAACCATTGCGGTTGTATTGTTTGATATCGTTGAATGTAAATTCTTTTTCAGCATAGATAGCATATTCTTCTGGTACATCACGTATCAGTGCTGCTGATAAAACCGCCATATCTCTTGCCGTGGTGAAGTGCCGGGCATCATGTAAACCATGACTGTTTACAAAATAAGTGGAGGTCATGCCTAGCTTTTCTGCATGCATATTCATCATACTGGCAAAGGCATCTTCACTACCGGCGATATGTTCTGCCATGGCGACACA
>Ga0307488_10002496_pt1 | contig 15547 bp, 9 predicted proteins | sample SB02metaG_FD_202248 | JGI IMG/M metagenome (GOLD analysis project Ga0307488, IMG submission 202248) | Sea-ice brine microbial communities from Beaufort Sea near Barrow, Alaska, United States - SB 0.2 | ecosystem: Environmental > Aquatic > Marine > Coastal | place: USA: Alaska | collected 2017-05-06 | reverse complement strand
TAGGTTCCATTGGCGCATGCGAAAGGTGGCCACCAGTATAGGTGGCAGACATTTTATATTTGGCTGTTTTAAACGCGTTGTCAATGTCACCGCGCTCTGTCGCCAAGGTTGCGGGCTTTTCAACATTGGCGATTAATTGTTGTTTGTATTCTTTGGTATTGTAAATGGCATTTTCACCCAAATTCCATTCTATCTTCAATTTTTTCACTGCTTGTTGTGCAGTCCAACTATTATCAGCAACGACAGCAACGCCACCAATTGAACCAAAGGGGATGTCAAAGCGTGGGATTTCAACAATATCACTCACACCTTTCATTTTTATTGCCTCAGACTTATCGAGGTTTTTTAAGCTGCCACCTAGTACAGGACAATGGATAATAGCGGCATATTTTAAACCAGGTAGCTTAGTATCAACGCCGTATATCCGTTTACCAACAACAACTTCACCTTGATCATGTCGGGGTAATTTTTTACCTATGTAGTTAAAGTCGCTTTTCTTTTTAAGTTTTAGTTTGGCAGGAATCGGCATATTGGCAGCAATACTCGCTAATTCACCATAGCCAAGCTTTTGCTGATTGGTTTTATTAATAACATAGTGAGCTTGGGCAAAACAATTATCGGGTGAAGTCTTCCAAACTTTAGCTGCTGCCGCAATTAGCATTGCCTTTGCAGTAGCTCCGGCTTCTCGCATGGGTTGATACATCACACGAATACTGGCAGAACCGCCTGTTGCTTGAGGACCAAATTTTTCGTCAGCATCACCTTGTTTCACGGTAACCCGCTGCCAATCTGCATCCATTTCATCGGCTACAGCAGATGGCAAGGCGGTACTTATGCCTTGTCCCATTTCACACCTTCCACAATAAATAACAGTATCACCATTTTCTTCAAGATGGATAAAGGCATTAAGATTCACGCTGGTTTGCTCTACTATTCCTTTTTGAGCAAGCGCATTAGCGGGAAAGTTAACAGCGATAACTAATCCGCCAGTGGCAAGGCTGGCACCTTTTAAAAAAATACGACGACTAGCATTTGAAACAGTCATATTAAGCTTCCTTACTTAAGATGCCAGCAGCTTCTGAAATGGCTTTTTTGATCCGCTGGTAGGTACCACAACGACAAATATTACCTTGCATTGCTGTTTGGATTTCTTGATCTGTTGGCGCTATATTTACCGCTAATAAACTAGCCGCATTCATGATTTGACCCGCTTGACAATAGCCACACTGTGGGACGTTATTGTTCAACCATGCTTGTTGTAATGGGTGATCGCCATGTTGAGACAACCCTTCAATAGTGGTTATTTTTTTATCAGTTAAGCTGCTAACAGTAGTTATACACGAACGTATGGCTTGGCCATTTACATGAACAGTACAAGCGCCACATAAACCACTACCACAACCAAATTTGGTACCCGTAAGTTCTAATTTATCTCGAAGAAACCAAAGTAGGGGCATATCACCATCTACATCAATATCATGCTCTTTGCCATTGATAATCATTGACTGTGTCATACGCTGTTTTCCTATTATTGTCTTTAGTTCAATTATTCAAGAATAAATAGTTGGTTATCTTTATTACATAAAAGTAGAAATGACAAACAGATCAAATATTACTAAAGCTATTTTTATCAAATACCAATCTATTTAGTCTTACTGGACAAATAAAAAATGGCATCAGCGATGTGGTCTTAGTTATTTAAACACACACAACATTATTAATGGCATTTTTTATTTTTACAAGTGTATTAATTACTTAAACGAGAAATGATATTTTTGTTATGAATTTGTTATTTTATACAATAATTGAGCTAGCAAGTGACATTGATCAGGGCGTTTATCTACTAAAATGATAATCTCAAATTCGGTAGTAGTATTTTGCTACTTTAGTTAAAAAAGTCCTTAACAAGGGATAACAGTTACTATTTAAGTCAGTAATTGGTTCTTTATTTCCTGCGTAGTAAGTTGTGTAAGTTGTAACTACGTAATTAACCTATATTTGGAGATTATTATGTCATTATTTAAACATCAGCCATTGTCCACAACACCTCACCTTCCTATGTTTTCTCAGTTATCTGATGAAATGAATCATTTTTTTGGCCGTGATTTACCTCTGTTTGGTAGACAAGCAGATATTCTGTCAAGTGAATGGCAACCCGCCACTGATATAGAACAACGAGATAACCGCTATATCGTTAGGGCCGACATTCCAGGTGTTGACCCCAAAGACATCAAAGTATCTATGGAGAATGGAAGTTTGATCATTGAAGGTAAACGTGAAACAAAAGTGGAAGAAAATAAAAAAAATTATAGCCGTATTGAGAGAAGTTTTGGCAGTTTTTATCGTTGCATTGATTTACCTGATGCCTCGAATGAATCTAAAAAAATCGAAGCACATTGCAATAAGGGCGTACTCGAAATAATTGTGCCCAAGATGGGCGCAGCAGCTCACAAGAGAATAGAAATAAAAGTCGATTAATACAATGTGGAAGTTTGAATCTATTAAAATCCCGCAAAATGAATTTTTTAGTGGGATTTTAACTGTTTTTTTACAGTAAATAGGATCAATATTAATGGCTTACAAATGCATTTTTCAATACGGTATCAACATGCTCTACTAAAACAAAATGCATTTTATTTTTTATAGATTGTGGTAAATCACTTAAATCTTTTTCATTACGTTTAGGTAAAATCACAGTTTTTAAACCTGCACGGTGTGCTGCTAAGATTTTGTCTTTAATACCGCCAACAGGTAATACTAAACCACGTAACGTGATCTCCCCAGTCATACCCACTTTACTACATACGGGACGCTTTGTTAACAATGAAACAAGAACAGTAACCAGGGCAACCCCTGCAGATGGGCCATCTTTTGGGATAGCACCTGCAGGAATGTGCACATGAATATCGGTAGTTTCAAATGTATTACTTTCTATGCCTAAGGCCGTTGTATTTGAACGTACATAACTTAATGCCGCCTCTACGGATTCTCGCATAACATCACCAAGCTGTCCTGTGATGCTCAGGCCTTTTTTACCCGGCATAGCACTTGCTTCAATAAATAAGATTTCTCCGCCAACTGAGGTCACAGCTAGTCCTGTTGCTACACCAAATTGTTCTGTACGCTCTGCAATATCATAGGAAAAAGGGGGCTTGCCAATTAATTTTTCTAATATAGCACAAGTAACATGAAGTGATTTATCCTCATTTTTTGCTATTTTAATCACAAGTTTACGACATATTGAACCTAAACGTCGGTCAAGGCTCCTTACTCCTGCTTCTCGAGTATATTCTCGAATAATTCGAAACATTGCGTTCTTACTGATCATCAGCTCTTGAGGATTCAAACTGTTTTCTCGCAATTGTCTTGGTAACAAATAACGTTGGGCAATATGAAACTTTTCGTCATCGGTATAGCCAGATAAAGTGATGACCTCTAATCGGTCCCGTAAGGGGGGAGGAATTAAATCAAGTTGATTTGCGGTGGCAATGAACATCAATTGACTAAAATCAAAGGGGACTTCTAAATAGTGATCACGAAACGCTTTGTTTTGTTCTGGGTCTAAGACTTCTAATAAAGCTGCCGACGGGTCACCATGACCATCAGCACCTACTTTATCTACTTCATCTAATAAAATAACAGGATTTTTAGTACCAACATCACGTAAAGCTTTTATGAAACGTCCCGGCATTGCACCTATATAGGTTCTGCGGTGTCCACGAATTTCTGCTTCATCACGTATTCCCCCCAAACTTATTCGACACAATTTCCGACCCAAGGCACGGGCTATTGAGTGACCCAATGATGTTTTTCCAATGCCTGGAGGCCCAACAAAACATAAAATAACACCTTCACGGTCTTGTCGTATATTTAAAGAATTACTGTCAACATCCTTATTTTTTTCTGCTTTTCGTTGGCGACGAAGTTGCCGTACAGCTAAATACTCCAAGATTCTAACTTTTATATTTTCTAAACCATAATGATCTTTATCTAGTATTTTTTTTGCTTTTTCTATATCCAGTACATCTTCAGTTGTTTTTTGCCATGGTAATGCGATCAACCAATCAAGATAGGTTAGTGTTAATCCTGACTCTGATGAGGTTTCTGGGATACGCTCCAAACGAGACAATTCTTGCTCAACCTGCTTATCTGCTTCAGGTGACATTCCACACTCTTGAACTTTTTTTCTATATTCCTCTACTTTTATACTTTGTCCATTTTCTTCACCTAGTTCTCGTTGAATAGCTTTTATTTGATGCCGTAAAATATATTCTCTTTGAGCTTTTGCCATCTCGCCATGTGCTTCATTTTGTATTTTTTGACCTAACTCCAGCACGTCCATCTCATGCTTAACCAAATCAATCAATTTTAGCATTTTAGCTAGCACGTCAGACTGAGCAAGAATTTCCTGCGCATCTTTTACTTTTAACCTCATACTCGAACTGATCAAATAGGTTAGCTGCCGATAATTTTCAGTCTGTGTTAGTGAATGTACTAATCTGTCGGGTAAGTATGGAAGAACCGCTGTCAGCTTGGTGAATGATTTCAATAAATTAATACGAACAGCTTCGGCTTCTATGTCATTTTCTTCGGGTTCAATATCATCAATTCTGATTATTCTAGCTATTAAATAAGGTTGTTTTTTTGACCAATGCTCGACAGAACATTTTTCTAACCCTTGCAATAACACATTAATATCACCATTTTCTCCTGCTGATGTTCTAATGATCTGCGCAATACAGCCAATAGAAAAAAGATCATCAGGACCCGGTTGTGCAACTTTTTGGTCTTTATAGGCAACAATAGTTAGTAGTTTGTTACTTGAACAAACGTCATCTAATAGTTTAAGTGATCTAGCTTGACTGACAGTTGTAGAGACTACGCTATAAGGAAAAAGTACGCCATTACACAATGGTAATACAGGTAGTTCATTGGGTATTGTCAACAAGTCTTTATCGGCTTGATGAACCAGGATTGGTTCAATCTCATTTTGGTCATCGATTTTTATATCCGGCATAGTGATTCCTTTGTGATTTAGATGGTCTCTCAATGAATCAGAAATTGAACGCTCGTCATATAAAGTCAAGCCTTAAGCCTAATGAGTTGGACTTTATAATACTATTCAACAAATATTATTAGTTATAATAATGTAATTATTTGATTATATTTAAATTACAAAAATGTGATTTTCCATGGTTTGTACTATATTGACAGCTAACCAATTAATATTGATTTTAGGTGAAACACTTAAAAGTATCACTGACATTTATCAGTTTCTGAACTTGTTTTTTCGCTAATATAATTAGTAATGGAACCCTATAATGAGTAGACCAAAAGATATTTTTATAATGTGGCTATACTGGGACCGCCATTGTTATTTAAACGAACGTTGAGGAAATATTTGATGAGTAAACCTAACATCAGCAAAGTATTTATTGTTGATGATCATGAATTGGTTCGCCAAGGCCTTCGGCAATTAATAGATGGCGAAGTTGATTTGCAATTATGTGGTGAAGCAAGGAATGTCTCTGAGGCTTTGAATATGAGGTCATCACTAAATCCTGACGTTGCTATTGTTGATCTTTCATTGCCAGACGGTAATGGGTTGGACTTAATCAAACAATTACATAACTGGAAAGCCAATATGCAGATTATTGCCTTATCAATGCATGATGATGAGTTGTATGCGGAACGTGCGATAAATAATGGTGCTTCAGGCTACATTAATAAACAAGACTCTGCACAAAAATTATTACTGGGTATTAGGCAGGTAATAAATAATAAAATATTTATCAAACCAGCGATTGCCATTCGCCTCCAGCAATCCCAGCTAAATCATGTCGCATGTGAACAAAACAACATCCTGGTAAAACTGACCAACCGGGAATTTCAAGTGTTTGATTACATAGGCCAAGGGCTAGAAACAAAAGCAATTGCGGGGAAATTACATTTAAGTGTTAAAACAATTGAAACACATCGACGCCATATAAAAGACAAACTTTCATTACATTCAGGTACAGAGCTTGTTAGAACGGCAATAATGTGGACGCTAGAAAATAATAAATAACGCTATATATCAAAAATTTATATTTTAATGATCCAGTATGACTCGCCACACTGAATTTTATAATTCAAGGTGCTTCATAAATAGCATTGAGTATCAAATGTCTATAAACAACACAAAAAAACCTAAGCTTATTATAGGCATTAGGGCTTCATCTATTGGGCTTAATGCCTTCATAGTTTTTTTTTCCAAGATGCCAAAGAATGCAGGTATGGCCTTTGTGCTATTGCCCCATTTAGAGCCCAATCATCAAAGTTTAATGGTGCCTTTACTTAAAGATAAAGTTAACATGCCGGTCTTAGAAGCAGAAGACAATATGCTTGTTGAAGCTGACCATGTTTATATATTAGCATCAGGTAAAGGGACCACTATTGCGGATTCACATTTTCATCTCAGTAATATTTCAAAGCCTCATCAAGAATGGAGTGCTATTGAGTACTTTTTGAGTAGCTTAGCTAAAGATCAAGGTGAGCGAAGTGTTGCTGTTATTTTATCAGGCACAGGTTACCAAGGTACTCTCGGCCTTCGAGATATAAAACTTTCGGGGGGTATTATTATCGCGCAAGACCCATTAACCACGGAACACTATCAAATACCTAAAAACGCTATTGATATCGGCTTGGTTGACATAATCGTTTCACATGAGGAAATGCCCTCCATATTAATCAAATATGCATCACATCCTTATTTAGATAAACAAACCCATACTATTGCAGAGAGTAAACTGAAAAATATGTACCGCATCTTGGGCTACATGCGCAAGCGTATTAAGTATGATTTTAGAGGTTACCAACAAAATGTGCTATTACGGCGAATTCAACGTCGGATGTGTATTAATCAATCAAATAGCCTCGAAGCATATTATGATTTATTAAAAGCTAACCAAGACGAAGTTATTGCATTAAATAAAGACTTGTTAATTGGCGCAATCACTTTTTTTCGAGATAAGGATGCGTTTAAAGTTCTCGCCAAAAAGATTATACCGAGGTTAATTACTAACTGTACTGAAGAAAACCCTTTACGTATATGGGTACCTGCTTGTGCTGCAGGTGAAGAGCTCTACACAATTACCATGTTGGTTTTTGAAGCATTTGAGCAAGCTAAAAAACCAGTGATGGCTCAGATTTTTGCTAGCGACATCGATAAGCAATCATTTAAAATTGCCCGTGAAGGCGTATATCCTAAATATATTGAAGGTGATATTAGCTCTGATCGTTTAAAGCGGTTTTTTGAATGTACGGCTAAAGACGAATATAAAATTAAAAAGGCTCTTCGCGAAACTATTATTTTTACGACACAAAATCTGGTATGTGATACCCCTTTTTCAGGTCTTGATCTTATTAGTTGCCGAAATGTCCTTATTTATCTTCACCCTGAATTACAAAGTAAGGTGCTAAACACCTTCCACTTTGCGCTAAAACCTGACGGCGTTTTAATGCTTGGCCCATCTGAGTCGCTAGGAAATAATAATCAATTTGAAACACTCTCTAAAAGGTGGCGGTTATTTAAATCAATTAAAGTAATAAATAAAATGTCTATTAAATTTCCTATTGAGCGAAATACACAACAAAATTTCACAAAAAAATATAGTAATAAAATAATGAACTCTCACACTACACCACCAGCACGATTTGCCGAACTTGTTAACCGAGATCTCCTAGAAGAATATGCTCCCGCAGCTGTGCTAATTAATCGAGCTTACGAAATATTACATTTTCAAGGGCCAACCTCTAACTTTTTAGAACTTCCTAAAGGTACGCCAACACACAATATAATCATGCTACTAAGACAAGGTTTACGTGCCCGTATTCGACATGCTGTAGATTATGTGATTAAAGAAAATCAGCTCATTGTCGACTCTGATGCCAAAGTTAAACGTAATGGTTGTTACGTACCATGCCAACTAACGGTACGCCCAGTATTTGACTCTAAATTTTCCAGTGATTTACTGCTGATTACCTTTGAAGAAAAGCAGGGTGCCTCCAGTAATAAAACCATATCAACAACAACGCTTAACTTATCGAGCACTGACTCAAGCATTGTAGAACACTTAAAATATCAGCTACATGCGACACGTGAAGATTTACAAAGCACAGTTGAAGAACTTGAAGGTTCAAATGAAGAACTCAAAGTATCTAATGCAGATGTGATGTCAATGAATGAAGAATTGCGATCAGCCAATGAAGAGCTTGAAATATCAAAAGAAGAATTGCAATCGATGAACGAAGAACTCAATACGGTAAATAGTGAGCTACAGTTTAAAGTTGAAGAGTTGAACAAAAGTTATGATGATACAAAAAATCTATTGTCTAGCACTGATATTGCCACTATTTTTCTCGATAGAAAATTACAAATCCGGTTATTTAATCCGGCAATAGGTAAATTACTTAATTTACGAAAAAGTGACATAGGTCGTTCGATTAGTGATTTTTCTGCAAAAGTTACTAATAATGATTTGTTGAAAGATGCCCGTTATGTTCTCAATAAGCTTTCACCTATTGAAAAAGACGTTTGGTCACTTGGTGATAATCACAAAAAATGTTGTTATCTAAGGCGAATAGTTCCTTATCGAACCATTGATGATCATATTAGCGGAATTGTGATTACCTTTGTCGAAATAACAGAACGTTTTAAGCAAAAAAAATACTTAGAGCAGTGCGTGCAAGACCGTACAAAAGCATTATATGATCGTGAAGCACGGCTTGATAGCATAATGAAATATGCCTCTGAAGCAATCGTTGTTATGGATGAAAAGGGTGAAATAACAGAATTTAACCAAGCCGCAGAAAATATTTTTGGCTATCAAGATATTGAAATTATTGGTAAAAGAATTGAAGTATTAGTGCCCCTTGTACATCTTGAAAATAGAAGGTTGGGAGATCAAAGCGATCTCAGAGTTAAAAATAAGATAAGAGCACAGGCTCAGCAACATTTAACTGCTATTCGAAAAAGTGGTAGTAAATTTCCTATTAGGCTGACAACTACTTTGATTGCCAATGATCAACTATGTATTGGTATTATTGCGGATTTAAGCGAAGTAGCGATATTAAAGAAAGCTATTACTGATGTCAGTACGCTAGAACAAGAAAAAATAGGCAGGGATGTGCATGATAATTTGGGGCAACGTTTAACCGGTATTAATTTATTGGTAAGTAACTTAAGAAGGAATATAACCGCTGATGATGTAAAAAGCAGTGAAACGCTGGAACAAATAATAGAGCAGATAAGTTTAGCGATAGGTGAAACGAGGAATATAAGTCATGCCTTATCACCGGTTTTATTTCCGCCAGAGAAACTGCAAGAAGCATTGATTAAATTAATGCAGATGGCTGATAGTGCAAATATCGAGAGCCATTTTGAATTCTCAAAAATATTAAAGATTTCAGATAACAGCATCGCAATTCAAGTATATCGTATAGCGCAAGAAGCAATTAATAATGCAATTAAATACTCAAAAGCGAGCAATATTTCATTACAACTTAAAACGCATTTAAATCAAATGATGCTAGTAATTCAAGATGACGGCATAGGTATTGACTTAAAAGAAACTAAAGCCGATTGGGGTATGGGTTTAAAAATAATGCAGTATCGAGCATCGAGCATTAATGCTAGCTTATTCATAGAATCAACGCCAGAGAATGGCACAAAGGTTCGGTGTGTATTTTCATGACTAAGATTGCTTATTACGGTGTTGACAGTAATTGACAATCACATAAAAATAATTGTACCAATGAATAAAAATTTGCAGTGAAAGAGTAACACCCCCATTAAGGTTTGAACTTATAGGATAAACTAATATATCCATGGGACTCATTGCTGTTCTTTGTTCGTTACTATTACTATTTTTGTGGCCATTTTTTTTAATGGAACTTATGCTCTTAGGTTTGTATAAACTGGGAATCGACCCATTTATTGGCCTTGGTATTGTATTTTGATTGGTAGCTTGATAAACATTCCATTAAAGCGGGTTGAAAATGTATCAAAAGCACCCCTTAATTTACATCTGTTATATGGTTTGAATCGTTGGTTTACCCCTAAGGTTTTTCAGCGAAACGAAATGATTATTGCCATTAATGTTGGTGGTTGTGTTGTGCCATTAGCACTGACCATTTATCAGTTAGTGCGTCTATTTAATTCAGGAATAATCTTGATACCAGTCCTTGCAATAAGCATTAATGTTATTATTTGCTATCATTTATCTGAAATAAAAGCAGGGGTGGGGATCTTTCTCCCCGCATTTGTACCAGGAATGGTAGCTGCGCTTTGTGGCTTAATACTCACACCTGAAGATCCTGCACCTATAGCATTTTGTGCAGGTATTTTAGGTCCCTTAATTGGTGCTGATTTATTACGCTTAAATTAGATTATAGCCTTAGGGCCTGGCTCAGCAAGTATTGGTGGTGCAGGGACATTTGATGTCATTGTGATTTCGGGTTTTATTGCACTTCTGTTGTCTTGATTTTACCTTACACCCAATTGATAACATCCTATCAAGCTGGTCGCAACTGATATTAGTCAGTTAAAGTTATTAAACTCAATAATGTTAGTCAAAATGTCAAATGCTAGGCTGATCCAATTGCTACTATCAATAAAGTAGTGAGTATATTCGATAAAACTAAAGGTATGGCTAACTTCGATAATTAAGAAGGAGGCTCCTGATAGATCAATTCAATGAAAGAGGCTGTACCATGAAAATACAACATATTCTTGTTATAATGGACCCTACAATTGATGAGCAACCTGCATTGTTTCGAGCTATTGAAGTTGCTAAAAGGTTTGATGCCAGCATAGAACTTTTTTTGGTGGTTCACCATAGCGCCCTTACGCCTAAATGGTTTAATCAAGCGCATCCCAAAGAACAACTAATCAATCATTATTTGAAAACAAAACAGCGTTGGCTTGATACTTACCTTTCTCAAGTTACTCAAGAGAATATATCTGTGAGCTCAGAAGTTCGTTGGCATAAACCGTTATATGCTGAAATACTTAAAAAAATCACAGAATGTCATGCTGACATGGTAATAAAATCGACTCATCAACATCCCGCACTTGAACGATTACTTTTTACCCCTAACGATTGGCAACTACTGAAATCTTGCCCGGTACCTTTGTTGCTTGCAAAATATTCTTCTACTTCAGCATATAAAAATATAATGGCTGCCGTTGATTTAAAAAAGACAGAAGATGAATACACCAATTTAGATAAAGCGATTCTTGATAGCACCGCGATGATCTCAGAATATTTCAATGCGGTTGCCCATGTTACCCATGCTTACGATCCTATCGGTCATGAATTATGGCCAACGATGGATAGTGGTATTTTTGGTATTGATATGTCCACATACAATTATCAGCTATATCAAGACCAACAGCATGAATATCACAAAAATGAATTTGCTCATTTAGTAGAACATTATGGATTTGAGGATGATAATACCCACTTAGTCCATGGAATAGCATCTGCTCAACTCATTGATCTGGTCAATGATGGAAATATTGATCTGTTGGTTATGGGCGTAAGACTGCATTCAGGTTTTGTCGGTACAACAGCGGAGAAAATTTTAGATGATGTAAACTGTGATATCTTGGCGATTAAACGCACGTAGGTTCAAATAATTAAAGATGGATATCGGTAATTAAGGCACTAGATGAACACCTTACTGAGCAGGTTGATTCTTTAAAACACTTGTATCAATAATGTTAATCAGTTCATCATAAAAACAACCTCTCTTAATCTTTAAGGTATTCATGGGTATGTTACTATTTGACCTTAAGAGGGATTGTATTAGAGGTGGAGGCTTATTATAAATAAGCAGGAAAGCCATCGATTAAAGTATGGAGCTATTTTAGATGATTGGGTCTAATCCAGACAAACTAAAATAGATCGTATGATAAGCTTTTGAAGATAAACCCCTTAAGTAAATAGGTGCTTATCTTTAGGTAAACAATGTTTTAAAAAATGTGTAGTGACTATATTTCCGTTTAACTTCAAACCTTAAATTGATACAGTAATTATTGTACAGTCAATATCCCCAGTCCCCTTAGTATTAATATAATCATCAGGTATTACTTTAATTTTTGGCTAACACTTGTAAGTGTTGTGTATCAACAATCATTATATGTCGCCTATCTAGCTTTACACAGCCTTTTTTGCTCATACTTGTAAATGTACGGCTAACGGTTTCGGAGGCAAGTCCTAAATAGTTACCGATATCATCACGAGACATGCTCAAATCAAACTCGGTATCAGAGCAACCAAGCATTTTATGGTTTTCAGATACTTTGAGTAAAAACGAAGCTATTCTAGTATTCGCATTCTTTTTGCCTAACATGTAAATATTATTATTCTTTTGTTTTAATTTGCTCATGGCAAATTCAATTAACCAAGAGGGTATTAGTTGTTCCAATACTTCTTTTAATTGATGTATTGGTAAAGCACAGACTGAAGAGGTTTCTAGCGATATGGCCGTTGACATATTTTGATTAAAAGGCAATCCATCAAGTCCTAAAATATCACCGGGGCCATGAAAATTTAAAATTTGTTCTTGACCGGATTGATTGGTTATAAATGTTTTAATCGAGCCTGATTTTACCACATACAAGTTTTCTAATTTATCACCCTCCCGAAAGATGTGATCATTAACTCGAACTAATTGAGAATTTGTGATTTTTAAACTTGAAGCAGATTTTTTGACTTTATACGCTATACAGTCTTTTTGTCTTACACATAAACTGCAAGAACCAACTGAGTTATCAGTATTACTGGTGGTTTTAAACATAATATCCCTTTTACTATTAAAAACCGTGATATTAGAAAGAAGACGTTAAGCTTAATTATAAATATAGCCAATATGCGTCTTGATAAAATATTCGTACAAATACGAACTCAGTCTATTTGTATATAAGCATGAGCTATATTTACAAATAAGAGCATAAGGTAAAACCTGATATTGGTATCAGTGATTTATGCAACTAATATCAATCTAAAATATAATAAAGGTAATGGTTGATTGCTATTGTCATTTTTGAGTTAGGGGATGTTTTTTAGATTGAATGAGGGCTTAAAAATAACAGTAGCTAGATATGCTATAAGAAGTGATTACCCGTACCCTCATACAAATCAAAACTCACAGAAAATGCAAAGTGACAATAATCAAAAATTTCTGATTATTGACATGAATGCCTGAGGGTATATTTTAAAGAGGGAAGCTGGGTTTGTATATTCAATATATTCCATTGAAAAATATACTTTGTTTGGTGCTATTCACTAGGTTCTGTTACAAGAAATTTTTTTCACTACCTAGGTAGCTTGTTATTTTTCAGGTTGCTCAGAAATTGTTAGCTCACCTATATTTAGTACAGGTGCCGCATCGATATTGGAGGCACCCATCATATGAGCTATATGCTCAACACTTGATAACAGTTGATATTGCTCCCACTGCTTTAACGCACTAAATTTTTCAACAAAATTATCTTCAATAGGCTGGGGTGCATTCAATAAAGCAGTCATACCATCGTCGGTTAAGAATAAGGCAACGCGTCGACGGTCACTATCACTACGAACTCTTTTGATAAAATGCTTGGCCTCTAACCTATCAAGTATACTGGTAACGGTTGCCTGACTTAAATGGATATTAGTGGAAACATCTTTAGCAGTAATACCTTTTAGGTGTCCTATTTCTTGCATGATAAGCAATTGAGGTCCTGTAATTCCTGCTACTTTATTTAATTTTTTTGAACGTAAATCAATTGCACGAATAATTTTACGTATTGAAACAAACAATTCTTCATATTTTTCCATCGGCAACTTTCTTATCTATTAATTACTTATGTTTGGACGGTAAAGTCTATCTGGGAATAAGTTAAAAAACTAGCTGTTTTTCCAAGTAACCTTATTACATTTGTCTGCTATATCGCTATTTTAAGCTAAAACTTGACTTGTGAGACTTTTATCATTAGTATACGTATGATTAGTGGACTAAAGATAAATGCCAGGAGGCAAAAAATGAGTGTTACACGTGAAACTTCAAAACCCAGTAGTAAATCCAGCAGTGTGTCTGAGTCTCTTTGTTTTTGGGCTTTTATGGGGAGTTGTTACATCCTCGCTTACTTTTTTAAACGCAAGTCCAAAAAAATAAATTCCATAGATAACAAATAATAAATTTACTCAACAAGAGTAACCCCCTTTTCAATCATTAGTATTGTATTCATATTTTGAGTTGTTTAACTCTTGATCTAATGTATAGACTGCATTTTTTGCTCATTCTATTTGAGTATGTAGTTTAAAATGTTAACTAATAAGCCCGTTACCATTTAAATTTTTATCGATGTTATTACTTGGTAGATCCTCATCTTAAGTAACTAACAAACATTAAATTCATAAGTCAAAAAGCGAAGCAAAAAAATTATCAAGCCGAGATCTTTTTGCTCCGTATCATAAAAGTCAGTTAACAATTAACAGTTAATTAAATATTATCATATTAACCAAGGAGTTATAGTGAATTTTGAACATTGGCAGAGAATCGTAATAAAAGTAGGTAGTGCGTTGATTGCCCCTGAAAAGAATGGCTGTAGCAGCCTGTATTTACTCAGTATCGCAAATTTTATTGTGCAATGTCGGCTCTCAGGTATACAAGTTGTTCTAGTTTCTTCGGGTTCGATAGCCGCGGGCGCTCACTTATTTAATAACAACAAGGCCGACAGCATAGTTATTAAAAAGGCAATGGCCGCTGCAGGACAATCTGAAATGATGGCGACTTGGGATAAATTGTTTGATTTCCCTTCTGCGCAGTTATTATTGACCCATGCCGATTTGCGAAACCGAGTGCGCTATGAAAGCATCAGAGATACTATCGATATGCTGTTAGATAACGATATTTTGCCTATCATAAACGAAAATGATGCAGTCACTACAGACAAACTTAAAGTCGGTGATAATGACAATCTATCGGCAATGGTGGCGACAGCAGCAAATGCAGATGCATTAATTATTTGTTCTGATATTGATGGATTATTCGAGGAAAATCCGGAACTAAACGAACATGCTGAGTTAGTGTCAGAAGTTTACCAGATCGATGATGAAATTTATGCCATGGCAGGTGATGCAACAAGTGGTGTTGGTACCGGCGGCATGAAAACTAAAATTCAAGCAGCTGAAAAAGCGGTATCTCATGGTATTGATACTTATATTGTCAATGGTTTTAAAGAGCAAAGCTTTCACACCTTATTAACGGGTGGTAATCCTGGCACGCACTTTTTTCCACATAAAGATCCTATGCTCGATGGTGTACATTGGATGCGCCATACTACCCGAGCCCAAGGTGAACTTATTGTTGGTAATCAATATGAGATTTCTACAAACGAAGCGGCTGATTTATTGGTTGCAGACGACCTAGTTAGAGTCAACGGAGATTTTGCTTCAGGCGACATTGTGCTTTTGAGAAAAAACAATGGTGATAAACTCGCTAAAGTCAAAACCAATTA
>Ga0307488_10002495_pt1 | contig 15551 bp, 5 predicted proteins | sample SB02metaG_FD_202248 | JGI IMG/M metagenome (GOLD analysis project Ga0307488, IMG submission 202248) | Sea-ice brine microbial communities from Beaufort Sea near Barrow, Alaska, United States - SB 0.2 | ecosystem: Environmental > Aquatic > Marine > Coastal | place: USA: Alaska | collected 2017-05-06 | reverse complement strand
CATCTGCTATTATTTTACGTACCACATCTAGTTGATGGTATCTCGGAAAAAATAAAGTTTTAGTCTGAATTGGGTCTTTCTTTTTACCATCTAAACGCACAAAATGCTGAATGATATTCGCTAAACTTTCTCTTGTAAATACTTCATTCCACAAATAATTGGTTCTGTGGCCGGTAGCACCGGCAGGCAGTTCTGGATTCCCTTTACCATGCTTATTTCCTTTATTAAATGGCAAGAAAAAAGTGTTTTTACCATCTAATTTGGTAGTCATATAAGCTTCGTCTGTGTCTACAGCAAAATGTACAACACAACGTGCAAAGTTTAATAAAGGTTGTTTGGTGTCTCGTTGGGTTCTGTATTGGTGCTGTCCATGCACTCTAGCGTTTTGACCTGTCCATTGGTTTTTTAATTCCATGGTTACAATTGGCAATCCATTAATAAACAATACCATGTCTATTTCTTCTCTAGGGTTGTCTATACTGTAACGTACTTGTCTGGTTTCACTAAAACAGTTGCTCTGAAAATTGTCTTTTACTTTTTGACTACTACTTGCCAATGGATTTTGATAAAACAACGTAAAATGTGCATTATCAACTTCCAATCCCTTTTTGAGCAAATGCAAGACACCGTATTTTTTAATCATACGGTCAAAACGATTGAGAATTTTTAATTTCCAGTCACTTTGTTTTTGTAGTTTTTCTAATTCTTCTTTTTGGGTACTTTCTAAAAAAGACCAGAAGAACTGCTCATCTATGGCAAATTGAGCGTTAAAATTTGCTGCCTGCCCAATATAGTAGCCTTTGCCTGTTCTGTAGATGTCTGCATCTTCATTCACTGCACTCACATCTAGGCCTTGCTTTTTGATGGCTTCTAAACAAGAGCCTGTTAATGTTGTTTCTATTGCAGCTTCTAAAGCTTGTTCGTTTGTTTTACTGTGCATCTGCTATTTCGTTTTTATAGTAATTTAAAGACCAAATGGTTTCACATATCTTTTCGACTGCGTTTGCTCTTTCATAAATATCCTCCCTCATAAGTATCTCATGCGCTTTGAAAGGTATGTTCTTTAGTTTTTCAGAATTAAAGAAATTGGGGTTTTTGTGGTAAAAATCTGGATGTAATGTTTGAGCGTATGCGTTTTCTTTAATGTAATGGGTTAATTTATCTAGATATTTATCACTGCTAAAGGATTGATTGGTTCCATTAGGTAATAATATTAAACCGCCTATAGAATTTCTAGCATGACTAAAATCATTTTCTTGTTCAAATTCGTCTTTGTGTTCATGAAATTTATTTCCCCATAGATGTTCTATCTCAAATTTCTTTCCTGTAGGTTCGTAATAGGATGCATAATTTGTTGGTTTACCCATTTCTTGATCTACAAATCCCGTAATTCTACTCAACAAATGTTTTACAAATTTTCCGTTCTGTTGATGCATAGAGAAATTTGAAATCCCATCAAATTTTTCGGCTAAAGAATTAATATCATGTAATAATAAATCCATTAGTTCATGCAGTTCTGCATTACGTATGGATTTGATTGTATTAAAGAAGGTATATTTAATGGAAGAAGCGCCAAATTTTCGGTAATTAATAGCCCGTCTTACCGTATAAGTTTCTATAAAGTGCGCTACAGCATCTATTTTTTTATTGATTATACTATCAGTGTCTGTGTGTTTTACTGTAGCTAGTAGCATAGCATCTTGCAAGGAAGGTGCTATACCCCAACGTTTAATGTAAAATAGATGTGGACACTCATGGTTTAAGACTTTCATATTGTCCCAAATTTTCATATACCACTTGGCTGTAAACACAAATTGATTCTTAAAGAAATTGTAAAAATCATCAGACGTTTTTAATCCAAATAAAACTTCATGATTGTCTTTAAACCAACTATGAAATTGTGTTCCTACTAATTCGTAATCTTCATTTTCTGCATTTGCTTTTGTAGCACGCATACTTTTCGCATACTTCCCTCTAAACCAAGCTTGAAAAAAAGTGATGTCTGCATTAGATTCATGGCCATGTAATTGTGCCATAATATCCTTCCAGAGTTCATTGATCTCACTACGCTCTTCTTTATTTGATATGCGTGATAATACATATCCTTTTAGCATTTCGGTAGAGGTTAAATTCATTCCTCTATCATTCATCGTTTCAAAAATGGTATAGGCATTTTCATCTGAATACGCAGTGATTTTCACGATAACCACATTGCCAATAAACCAATCAATAAAAAAAGGCAAAGCTCTTTCATCAATTGCTTCTGGGAAAACAGAATCAATATCTTGATAACGTTCATTAATATTAATCTCGGTTTCGTCTTCACTATTGGTGCTATCAAATTCGCCTTTGTCGTAAAGCCCTCTTAATACGTCTTGACGATCTTCATCGGTCATATTAAAGGACTTCTCTCCGTATTGTTCAGAAAATACAAGATTGGAGATGGCTACTTTAGTAGTTAACTCTTTTTGCAGGTTATTGAGGTAAATTAAAAACAAGGTGATGGATGTAATACGCTGTTGTCCATCAATAATAGAATCTTTGCCTTCTTGCGCCATACTAAATACAACAGGCCCTAAATAGTAGCTTTGATAATTGGCAACATCTGAGCGTTTGTCAGTTTCTTTATATGATTTAAGAAAAGTAGCCGTTAAGTCCTCAACAAGAGCCAACATATGCTTTTCTTGCCATCTATACTCTCTTTGGAAATAGTCTATAAAGAACTTTTTATCTTTTAAAAGTTCGCTTATCGTTTTATCTGATGCTTCTATTTTGTTTTCCGTATTACTCATTTATTTTCTTTTTAACACACCTTTACTTTACCAGTTACCACACTATTAATTAAACCGCTTTTATACTCTTTTAACTTGGCAATTTCTTGCTGTTTTAAGCTTATAGCAGTTTCTATTTTTTGAGTTATATTTTCGATATAATCAACAATAGTTTCTTGTTCTTCTTTTGGTGGTATAGGAATTTGTAAATGTTTGAAGTCTCCAAAACTTAAATTCTGCCTTAGACCAGTCCCGAACTTATATAACACTTTTGTTGTATCTAATGAATGAAGAAAATTATAGACATATTCAGAAACATTATTGTTAACAATATTTAAATTCAAATATGCACTTGTTATAATCCCGTCATTTTCGGCAATACCAGTTCTCAAACTTGTTTTATCGTTTTGTAAATCCATACATCTTATAATAATATCGCCTGGTTTTACTATTTGATAAGTTTCAAATGATTCAGGAACTAATCCAACTAATTTCTCTTTAGGCTTAATAACAATATTTCCATAACTTAAAGAAAGAACAACATCCTCTATCATTCCATCGTTTTTAGTTTTATTTTCTTTATAAACCATAAAGCCTGGTAATAAGTCCCAACCCACAGGAATCTCCCCAATCCACTCCACACCAGAGTCTTTTAGTTTTACATTTGGCTTTAAACCTTGTGTTACCGCTTTATGTATGAGTATTTGTTTGCGTTCTTTCAACAAGCTTATTTGTTGCTGTTTTATGGTAATGGCTTCGTCTATTTTTGTGGTTTTATCATCTAAAAATTCTGCGATTGCTGTTTGTTCTGAAAGTGGTGGAACTAGTGATCTAAAATTCAATATCTTATTTTCAGATATAGTGTAAATTGTACTGCCAATTTTTTCAGTCTGTAATTGATGTTGAATTACATTAGACAAAAGTTGATAATAAAAATAATCTTTATTTATTTTTATATTTTTTAATACTAAAATTTGAGGATTAATAGTTGCCTTTTCTTTTAACTCTCGAACATAAGCTATCTTACCAATTGATGCAGTCTTTACAATTAATAAATCTCCTTTTTCAACTATAATCTCTGGCGATTCGTAATATTTTTTCCAAGATAGATAACTTACTTTTTTCCAAATCATTTCAGATTCGCCCATATTAGAAGGACTTATTGTGACTGCTCCATCTCCTTTATCAACTAAATCATTTACTGTATATCCTCTAAACCCAATTCTACCATGAACTGTTAAAAAAGATTTAAGCTTTTGCAAATTCCAATTTAATGGTATTTCACCTAACCATTCTAATTCAGAGTCTTTATAGCGCTCGTAACGTTGTACTTTTGTTTTTGCTTCTACCATTATGCTAAGTTTAAAATCTCTGAAATTAAACCATCACTTAGGGTTTCCAACTCTAAAATATCTTTAGTCACGGCTTCTATATTACGCAAAGGCGTATGCTTATAAAAATATTTGTTAAAGCTAATTTCGTAACCAATTTTGGTAGCATCTAGGTTAATCCAAGCTTCTGGTACATGCGGTTGTACTTCACGTAAAAAGTAGCTATGTATATCGTCTTTTAGTGGTACGTTTTCGGTATCGCGCAGATCGCTTTCTGTTTCGTACACTGTGTATTCTCCTTTTTTAGCAGTGGCGTAATAGCCAAAGTCTGCTAAGTCTATTTCTTCGCAATCTAAATGCTGTAAAAGTTTCGCTAGTTTATCACCAGACAATTTTTCTACTTTTTTAATCACTTTTTCGGCATCTGCACTGTACCAACTAACACCATTTAAAATGGCTTTTTTATCGCTGGCAGAAAGGTTTAGTTTTTGAGCTTTTACCTCATCATCTATATCTTTCTTAAAGTCATTAAAGTTGGTGTATAGTTTGTCTCCAAATACATTCTGTAGCGCTTTTGCTGCTGTTACAAGGCGCAAATGTTTTTTCCAAGTGTCTGCTTTGGTGAGTTTTGTTTTATTGGCAGAAGAGAGGTTTAGCTCGTTTTTCTCACACCATTGTAATAATTCGGTTGCGTGTTCTTTAATGTTGGTATATATGCTTTCTCCAAAAGTTTCAAACGCATATTGCATCGGTTCTTGCAATACACGGTCGTAACGCAACGTTTCAATACGATCTGCAGAAAATTGTGCTTTTAGTCGTTTTGGTCTTTCAATAGTGGCTTTGTAATAACCAAAGTCATTATTATCAAAAACCTGAGCAGAAATACCTTGTTCGCCTTCGCGTTCTGCAACACTCATGTTAGTATAGGTGTCTACAATTTCTGTAATGTGTTCTGGCGAAAATTCGCAGTTTTTATTTCCTAAGGCTTTGCGCAGTTTTCTGTAAAGTTTTACTGCATCAATGAGTTGTACTTTACCTTTTCGGTTTGCTGGTTTGTTATTGCTTAAAATCCAGATATACGTGGTAATGCCTGTATTGTAGAAAAGGTTGTTTGGCAATTGCACAATGGCTTCTAGCCAATCGTTTTCTATAATATATCTACGAATGTTGCTCTCACCTCCACCAGCATCTCCCGTAAATAAACTACTTCCGTTATGTACAGAAGCAATGCGCGTTCCTGTTGGACTTTGGCTAAGTGATTTCATTTTAGAAACCATTTCCATTAAGAATAATAATTGTCCATCTGACGAGCGTGGAATGGCATCTGCATCCTCTAAAACATCAAAGTAATTTTTTAATTGAATTTTAAATCGAGAATCGATTACATCTTTTCCATCTTTAATGTATTTCTGTTCGCTACTCCAAGATTTTCCGTAAGGAGGATTAGAGAGCATAAAATCGAAGGTAGTTCCTGCAAATTCATCTGTAGAAAGTGTAGAACCTACTCTAATGTTTTCAGGATTGTTTCCCTTAATCATCATATCACTTTTACAAATCGCATAGGTTTCATCGTTTATTTCTTTTCCGTAGAGATAAACATCACCAGTTGCTTTGATTTCTCCTTCTTCATCTTTAATAAAATTCTGAGCTTCGGTTAACATACCTCCACTTCCACAAGCAGGATCGTAAATGGTCATTACAGGTGGTAAATTGTCTTTTATAGGATCGAAAATAATGTGCGTCATTAAATCAATCACTTCACGAGGTGTAAAGTGCTCTCCTGCTTCTTCGTTATTTTCTTCGTTGAATTTACGAATGAGCTCTTCAAATACATAGCCCATTCCTAAATTAGAAAGCGCTGGTAATTTTCTACCTTCTGAATCTTCCTTTTCAAAAGGAGTAAGGTTGATATTCGATGATGTAAATTTTTCCAACACATCTAACAATACATCTTTGCTAGCCATGTGTGCAACTTGACTTCGCAATTTGAATTTCTCTATAATTTCCTTCACATTAGGACTGAAACCATTGAGGTAATCTTCAAAATTGGCTTGTAAGATTTGTGTGCTGTTGGTAGCCGTATCTTTTAAACTTTGTAGCGTCCATTTACTTGTGTTGTAAAACACGTAGCCAGAAGCATCTTTCAATCCGTTTTCATCCCATTCCGTGAACTTTGCTTCATCACGTTGGAAGGCTAGTTCTTCTAAAACGGAATCTTTGGTAGGTTCTAATAGTGCGTCTAATCTGCGTAAAACGATCATTGGTAAAATAACATCTCTGTATTTCCCACGAACGTATACGTCTCTAAGGCAATCGTCTGCAATAGACCAAATGAAGGATACTAATTTATTATGTGATGATTTGTTCATTGATATTATTTATTAAATGTATTTTTATAAAAGTATGAAAAACATACTAAATTGCGCTGTTAGAAATTTTGTATTTATGACTAATGTTTAGTTTTGGTTTGTACTTAAAAATCAACTCTTTCTCTAAAGTTATTAATTCTTGTTTTTGGTCTACTTCCAAATATTTTAGATAAAAATTATCTTTTATATATTTAAGGGTCCCTTGACCAGGTTTTATTTTAAAAGTTCTGCCAATATTTTTTCTAAAAGCACTTTGATCAATTCCTGGAGCATTATCTCTTTCTCTAATAATTGGATATTTAAGTTGATAAACATCTTTTTCTAGATTGTGCACTTTAGCTCTATACTCTATATATTTAGGATTTAGATGTTGCCCTACAATTCTATTATAAAGACCTTTCAAACCAGAACCTGTTCCGATATAAACGATATTATCTGTTGAATTATCGCACCAAAAATAAATTCCTATATTTTTAGGGATAGATATTTTAAAATTTGGACTATTAGGGTCTACTTTAGCAAGTTTTGAGATGTTTAACATAATTTTATTTATTTAATACAAAGATGATATTTATATGTGCAGTATAATTGCATCATTTATTGTCTTCTATATTAATATTATAGATAATATCATGAAAAACATCTTTTCTAATTTTAAATATCTGGTTTTCATAAGACATGTGTTCTGACTCTAACCTATCTAATGGTTTTAAACCATGTGCAATGCCACCGTCTATTCGAATACTAAATAAGGTAGTTTTAGATTTAAAGTCCAAATATCGATAATGAGGTAGTTTTGACACCTGATTTACTTGTGCTTCGAAATTATATGCTGGAGCTAATTGTTCTAAATCATATTTATAATCGTCTAAGCTTTTGTAATTATGGATAATATAAAATGGAGCACTATAACTTTTAAAGACATCGCTCGTTAAATGAATGTCTAGATTTTCTACTTCTATAGAGCACAAACTTTGTAATTGATTTACAAATTGCAAAAGTAGACGCATTGAAAATTCTGTCAAGTTGTATTTGTCTAGATAAGATACTTTGAAGGTTTGACCTTTAATTCTTGAAAGAAAAGTATCCGACTCATTTAAATTCTCTAGCATTAATTTAGCTATGCCATTACTTGAGCATTGTCTGCCTGGTATTGCGGTTAATCTAGATTCATATAAATTACTGTAATTAAATTCAGGTAATGGCAGCAAGGCATAATCTTCTATTTTAACACCATCAACCTTGTAAAAATTTTCTTGAACATTTTTAGACCAAGCATCGTCTAAATTCATATAAGGCTCTTTTGAGATATAACTTATTTGATTATTGTCTTCTAGTATTAAAGAAAGATGAATAGGATATGCATTTACTTCTGCCTTGTTACCTTTTTTAATATTATAATTATGAGATAATAACAACACTGATAACTTTTCTTGATTGTTGGTGTATTTGAGGTCTCCTTCAATGATAAAATTAATCTTACAGTTATCTCTTTTTATAAGTTCTAAACTCTCTAAATTTTCAAGCTCCCAATCTCCGCAATTGGCATGAATATGAATATTTATTTCTTTTAGACCGAAATGGTAATTTTGACTTTTTATCTCATCATATAGAGTCCCATATATAGTGTTAATTGTAAGTTGATTGTTTTTAAGTAGTTCAGGTAACTGATTTGTATTTGACTTTTGTAACCATGCAACTGCTGCAGCACTATCTAAATCTTCGATGTGCCATTGCGTAGCTCTATCGATTAAACATTTGGTACAAGCTGTTTGATTACAAGAACAATCTTTTAATACCGTATAGGCATTTTTGAGTATTTCTTTTGTAAATAAATTAAATTGTGAGGCATAACCAGCGCCACCTTTTGCGCTATCGTAAATAAAAATAGTTTGATACCCCTTATATTTTTTTATACCAAAACCAAGTTCAGCCTCTTCAATTGCTAGATATTCTGCTAGCGATTTTGTAAAGATAACTCCTAAAGTATAAGCTAACTTTTTGTCATTGACAAAAGTACCATCAGTATTTGTCATTCGAATTTCTGTAAAATCAGTCTTAAATCGACTCCCGAGAATAATATAGTCGTGCACGTGGTTTGCAGAACAAATATTTTCTCCTTCATCATTTTTACCACCTCTAAGCCTACTGTGCCCTATTAGTTTATCATGTTCTGTTTCTACTCTTCCACAATCTAGACATACGCTGTAACCTTCTCCATTGCCCGTATTATAAAATAAAATTTGAGCCTGTTTTTCTTTTTCACTTGTTCTAAAATCTAAATAACCTGTTTGTTTTGGATTCCAAGGGTCTATATTTAATAATAAAGGTTCTAGATATTGCGGTTTTGATTTTTCAGAAACAACTCTTGTAGGTTCTTTGTATAAATCTATAGCGAAACCAACTGGCTCAATAAGCTCTGTGAACTTTTCAGTTGTACTTCCAAGATCAATCCCTACAAAAGAATGTTTAGTATTACATTTAGGACAGGCATCTGTAATCTTGTCAGAGTTTTCTAAAAGCCTCTGATAACCACAAGAGGTGCATGATTGTATTGCATTTTTTTGACCAGAGTCTCCATGATTATTTTTCATGATAATACCCGCCGATTGATAGTTTAAACCATCTATCAAAATATTATTTCCTGGAGAGAATTCAGTCAATGCTCTTGTTAGCGGATAACTAGGGTTTGATTTTAATTTGTTTGCATTGTTTCTATTTAAATCTCTGATCGTTATTTTTTCAAAATCTACGATACCTGTTGGTAAGCCAGCATTTGGTAGAAAGCTCTCTTCGGCCAAATGGTTTAAAACAAATTTCTGCAAAAGTTGCCCTTTACGGTATTTTATTGTTTTGTAAGCTGGACTATTTTCCCCAAACTCTTTTGCCAATTCTAACATTTTTTTATCAAAGCTTTCTCGCTGTGTTCTTAGGCTTACCGCAACAGCTTGAAAATTATCAATTACAAGTTGCACTAATTGTTTAGAGTTTGTGTTTTTTAAAGGAGTGCCTTGTACTAATGTTTTTAAAGCTTTATCAAATACAGATACTTCTGTTTTTTCCAACCAACTTAAAAAGTTTTGTGCAATGGTTGGGGTTCCTTCAAAAAAGAAAACTTCAATATTTTCTCTAATCTTAAGACCTTTAAAATCATTGACTTCTTCTCTTATGTATAAACCAAATAACAATGAGTTAACATGTCGCTCAACAATTGTCTTGCTGTCGAATGCTAGAATAGGCGGCGCGATTTTGTGCTCTAATGCCCATTTTGGATTGTTCATTGTCCGCAGTCCAATTGGATTCGGTGCACAAAATGTAAGTGCCAATGATTTGTTTTCAGAACGCCTACCTGCTCGACCTGCTCGCTGCAAATAATTTGCTGGCATAGGAGGCACATTGCTCATCACAACTGCAGAAATACCGCCAATATCTACTCCCATTTCCATGGTTGTAGAGCAGCTTAAGATATTTATCTCCCCGTTCTCAAACTGTTCTTCTAATTCTTTTAGACGTTTTTTATTTTGCTGTGCAGAATGCTCACCTGCTAAATAGAGTTTATCAAAATCAAATATTTTTTGATGAAGGTCATTCCATAAACCTTTTTCTTTTGCTAGATTACTATTTTCATTTAACCAATTGTCAACAATTTCTTTTTCAACTCCCTCATTTTTAGAAGTTAGATGATATGGGTAGTCAAAAGTTTTGAATTGATGCCTTTTATTATGTGCTATTTTATAAATAGAAAGATTCTCAGGAGTAAGATTTCCTTTTAACCAAGGGGAAAAGCCTCTGAAACATTTATCAATTAATCTGTTTGAAACAGGACACAAGAATTGATTACCTCCTATTTCTAAAGAGGTTTTTTCTTCAAAGTTTAGTTTATAGCCCTCATTGTCTTGCGTAAGGATTTTCTCTCTTAATACACGCCAAATGTTTTCTAATAAATCGTTTAATTGATCTTGTTGCGTTTTATCAATATCTTCTTTAGCATTCCATCCAAGACCAGCACAGATAAGTAATACGAGACGTGACTGAGTAATGGTTTTAGGATTAAATAATGGCCATTTAACAACATTGGCTACCCCTGTGTTTGAAGGGTATATCGATTGAGAATGGTAAAACTTAGAGGTGAATACTCTCATTTTATCATCAAAGAAAACATGTATATTCTTACGTATAATATAATCTGCTGAAATTTTTAAGATATCAGACCACTCTTCTTTTGTGATTTTTAAAGTTTTCGCTATGGCAGGTAAAAGTTGATTTTCAAGAGTTGGGTATACAACGCTAACAAGACCTAAATTCTCTAAAGATCTTTCTCGTTGTAATCTCTTTGAAAACTGATCAAAAAGGAGTGCTTTGGCGTAGGTATCTCCTTGAATAATAAAATTTTCTCCTTTAGCAGCTTTGTTAAAAAGTGTTTTAAATTCTACTTTGGTTCTTATAAAATTTACTATTTCATTCCAATTCGTTCTGCTTGCGGAAAGGGACTGTCCTCCCTCATTATTTATCCTATTATTAAGGTCAGTAATATTTTTTTGAATATCTGCTATGGCAAATGGTGGGGCAGTTTCTAACTGTTTTACATGATATGCTCTTCTTTGTAAAAGTTCTTCGATACTAGAAGTTTCTTTATTATCACTTAATTTTTTTAATAGAAAATGATATGATTGGTAACGAATCCAATTACTTTCACTATCAATATTAATCAATGCTGCAATTTTTGCAGTCCCCTGGCGGCTATCTGTAAAAGAAATGTATTTCTTTCCTTTGTAGAGGGTTTTATTTGTGATTTTTTTTGCGTTCTGAGTTTGGTCTAAAACGACATCAGACAAGATTCGATTTGTGAATGCGGAAGAAATTCTATAATGAATCGGATTTTTATCATTGTTACCACAACAAGGACATTTTGTATCTTCGAGCATCAGTAAATCCTCGCCTTTAGTGATTTCATTCTCACTAGAAATACTACAAAGTTCTAAATTAGCATCTTTAAATTGTTGATTTGGGTTGTTTTTTAGAAATCGTACTGCCGTGTCATTTATATTTTTTTTATTTACTTCATTATTTTCCTCCTCATTTTCTATATGAAAAGCTTCATACCCTACACTTGTCTTTTGAAATACTTTACGAATGCTTTTGTTGTTGTTTTTTTCTTTATACAACTCACCTTCAAGCATCATTACACCGCAACTTCTGCAAGAAATCAATTCTAACAGCGGATGGCCGCAGGTGCATTTTTTCGCGGCAACAGTTACCATTGAGCCAATTACTATGGAAGGTTTTTGTTTTTTATGTTTGTCGCATTTTGTGTTTGAGCAGGCATAAACTCCACCGATACCTCTAGTAAAAAAATGCCCCCTTAATGGTAGAAGATTATAATTGTTAATTTTTTGTTCTGCTAAGGTATCCATAGCCTCCAATTGTTCGTACTTATCTGAAATCCCAAGTGATTTTCCTATTTCTGACTGGCTTAAGGCAGCTGAATTTAAGAAGTTTGTTCTTAATTTGATAATGTTGTTTTTTGTTAAAGTATTCGATAGGTCTGTGATGTTTTTATCTTCAAATTGATCGTTTACTCTGTCTCCTTGAATTACAACTATTTGTGTTTGCTGGATTCCACATAAATCAGACATAAACTTCTTTAGACTGCTAGTATTTCCATTTCCAACTGTAGCTGAGGTTATTGCAAAACGTATGTCGTTTATGTTTACTGCAAATGCCGTAACAACCCTACGAATAAGTAGAGCCATTTCAGCTGCTTTAGATCCTGTTAGCGTATGTGCTTCATCTAATAAAATCCAACGCAATGTTCCTTCAGATTTTTCGAGTATTGGCACATCAGCATTCCTTACCAACATGTATTCTAACATTGTTGGGTTGGTGAACAATATTTGTGGTGGTGCTTTTCGTATTTGACCTCTTGAAATTAGTTCTGGAAAAGCCTTCTGTTCATCTTGATAATTTGCCTTGTTAGCGGTGTCACCTGTTAACAATCCATATCTAACACCGTCTAGAGAAGAACACCAAGCATGCATTCGTTTTCTTTGACTACCAATCAATGCATTTAAAGGGTATAAAAATATTGCATTGATTCCCTCTTTGTTTTTACAATTTTTATGAATATCATGTAATACTGGCAACATAAAACACTCTGTTTTACCTGAGCCCGTACCCGTAGTAACAGCAATTGATTTTTTATGATTTAGAAGTATTTCCCAACTTTTTAATTGGTGTTTATAGGGTTTCCTATCAATTGGAAACTGAAAATCTTCATCTTTTATTGTTGCCAAAGCATTTATAAATTCTTCTTGAAAAACATTAGTTGTTTCTCCAAAAGTAAGATTTCCTTGCTCCCAAGGGAATGTGTTTTGGAAAATTGTTTCTGATATTATTGGTTCTTCAGATAATAAAAATTTAAAATAATCTTGCATTTCTTTATCACCTGTGGCCCAAAGTGACAAAATAGCATCGGTTAAACGATTTTCGGTTTTATGATAAAATTCTTTAAAATTCATACGTTTAAATTTTATTAAGGGCGTGTAAAATAGTTTTATTGTAAAAATTTGGGGTAAGATATTGACTGTATTGAATGTTTCTCCTTATCACTTCTCTTTTTTCATCACCTCCCCAAATGGTATATTCTTTTTGCACGTTAGTAATTGACTCAGCAACAGCTATAGGTGCATGTAACAGTAATCTTACTGTTACATGTTCTTCAATTTGAATATGGTAATTATTATTAATTTTAGGGCTTTTATAAGGGAGTTCTCTTAATACTCTCTCCCCTAATTGAGACCTTAAATCAATAATATTTCTTTGTAAAACTGGTTCTGAATCAATATTTGAACCGTTTATAAACTGAAATAGCTCTTGTAACTCATTTTCACTCATATATGAAGAAACAAGTTTAACTATATGAGTTAAATATTTATAATCATCAGGCATATTTGCTTCCTTAATTGCATTTTCCCAATCTATTTTTGCTATCCAATGAAAACAAAAACCCAAATCTTTTTCCATTTCTGGTATTGCTTTTTGAATATACTCAATTGAATCATATTGATTTATCCCCAAAAACAAGAATGCTCTTGATGAGACTTTAGAACTCCTTGAAATCGCACGTAACTGATCAAAGGTTGAAAATGGAATATCATATTGAATACAGATATTAAAATATGCTAGTACGAGCTTCCAAATATCATCTTTAAAATTAGCGTTTGAAAGTTCATCATGATAATTATCAATGCGCTCTGTTTTTAAAGCCACCTCTATATCTATATCTATATCTATTTCATTTTCAAATATTTCCGAAGTAAATTCAATTGTATTTACAAACCTTGGCATTAATTTATATTCTTCATTTTTCGAAGAAACTATAATAAATTGGCTGGATATATTCGTTTCGGGAATACTATAAGATGATTCATTTTCCATTAATGGAATAACATCAATATGGTCTGACGAGCAATTAAGCGGTACTGCAAATAATTCTAGATTATCATTTGAAGGGAAGAGACTTACCTCTCTTTCTAACTGGTTCATAACGTCAAGCGTATGACTAAATCCAGCAATTTTATATATTCTCTTTTCATTACCCTGAGACAACTCTAGATTAACTTTATTTGAATTATCCATGGCATCGTCAAGATAAAAAAGTCTTACAATTTCATCCTTAAATGAAATTAATGGTTGCTGGGTGCCTTCTTTGATCACTTTTGTAATAACAACATCACGTTTTAGATTGTTTCTAATCCTTAAAAAAATTTCTTTATCTGGTGTGCTTAAAAGACGCATACCATAAATATTTGCAAGAGAAATTTGCTGATCACTTTGAATGATTTGACCATCTTTATCTGTAATTTCCATTCCTTGAAAAGGAGAAACTATAGCAAATAAAAGCTTTCTATTGCTTGTATAACCGAGAGCTCCTTGCACAAGCTTTGGGATTTTAGTGTTACCAGTATTTAAATTAAAATAATCGTATTCTTTATCTATGTGTATTAGTTCAGAATCGTATAGTTCACAATCAAAGCCATCTGGATTTATAAATTTTATTTTAGCTGAAAAAATACTTTGATTAAAATATTCTGCTTTTAATCTACCAATATTATAGTAAACATCATATGTTACTAATTCATTTTTCACTATTTTTAAATCATAACAACCTATGTATATAAAATTGAGGTCAGAAATATTTTCCCAAGCATCTTTTGAATTATGTCTCCTTGTATATACTTTAAATTTATTTTTATTAATATAATAACCATCTTCGTCGTAGACAAAAACCTTTGGAACTCCTTGGACAACTGGTAAGTTTGATTTTAACATCCATTTTGGTTTCTTACTTTCTATTATCCAGTCGAACGAATTAACACCACTTAAATAACTTCTTTTTCCTCCTTCATTAGATTTTAAAATAATTTCGCCTTCGAAAGGCAACCAATCCATTTTTTTTGAAAATAAAGTAACTTGAGAAGCAAGGGAAGACACATGCCAATCGGAGGGATATAATACCGCTGCCTCTTTATTTGTAGCCGTAGTTCCTTTAATTAGTCTCCATTCACTATCATTAAACTTTGACCATAAAGTAGGCTCTTCTATATTCGGTGTTAATTGAATAAAATCTTTCACCTCAACTTTTTGGTTGTTATCTATTACATATACGTAAGGTAAACCAACAGCGTTATTCCATTCTTTATTTTCTTGGTTATGCCAGTCTGTCTTAAATTGACCATTGGCCATTTTACGGAAAATACAAATGAGATTATCTTCCATATAAAATTGATACGTTCTATCTATTGCATCAAAACCTATAATATCACTAAGCGCTTCTTTAGTATATTTATTTGCAAGACCAAGCCTTAAATTAATTTTACATTTATTATTTTTGAAGCTAAGCAACCAATAATTTTTTGGTTTTGATTGCCTAACTTTTCTTTTTAATGAAGCTCTTTTTATTTTTAAAGAACTTGATATCTCTTTAAGTGTCTCTTCAGACTCTAGTAATTGATCATACTGGCCATCTTCATTCAAGATAGATTTAACTATTTCAAAACAGTTTTCATAAGTAATATCAT
>Ga0307488_10002494_pt1 | contig 15553 bp, 12 predicted proteins | sample SB02metaG_FD_202248 | JGI IMG/M metagenome (GOLD analysis project Ga0307488, IMG submission 202248) | Sea-ice brine microbial communities from Beaufort Sea near Barrow, Alaska, United States - SB 0.2 | ecosystem: Environmental > Aquatic > Marine > Coastal | place: USA: Alaska | collected... | reverse complement strand
AGCGGATTACGCACATTTCGTCAGCGATTTTGGAATGATTCGGTAACCAATCCGAAATCCAGAGGCCGCTTTCCCCGTGCTGTGCCCATTTGCGTTTGGATTCCAGAAGTGCAGAATTCACTTCGCCCATCGCGGTAACGGGACGCTCAAACGAGTCCGGCAGTGATTGACCGGCGAGTTTGTTGAGCAGCGGCTTGGGATCAAAAAGGTCGAGGTGAGAAGGCCCGCCTTCCATGAAAAGGAAGATCACGTTTTTTGCTTTACCAAGCTGATGCGGAATTTTCGACGCCACCGGATTTGGTGCAGCACTGATCAAGTTTTCACCCGAAAGCGCGGAAAGCGCAACGGCTCCGAAACCAGCTCCGGCTTTAGAGATGAATTCGCGTCGCGACGAGGGCAGATCAATATTATTGCAGGCCATGATGGGGGTGCTCTTTTGAAAAATCAGGTTTCAATGCAGGTATAAAAATTCGTTTGAAGTCAGTAAGGCGTGGCAAAAATCGGTCACAGCGCCAAGCAGTTTAGGATTCTTTGCGACGGTTTTTCCATCTGCTCCCGCACGAACCCAAGCGGTGTTGGGCGCAGGTTGCTCGCCGTTTTTGCCTGAGAAGTCGAAATCGAGAACGCGTTTTACATCTTTGGCCGAGCCACTGCTGATGAGCAGTTTATCTTCAGTCAACGCACCTTCACTGATGACAAGCCGAGCTAGTTGGCCGTCCCACCAGTGATTGTTTTGTTCGCGCCCACCGATGAAAGACCGGACCGCGCCGGCATCCAAACCGCCGACGATTTGATGAGAAACCACCGCTTTTTGCAGGGGCGCTTTCGGGTCATCGAGTTCCTTCATGTAAAACGTAACCGTCCCTTTGGTTTCGTCATCGTCGCTGGGAATTACAGAAACCGAAGCAGCTATGTAAGTCGGCTTGTCAGTCGGAAATCGGAGGTCACTCGCGACAACTTCGTAAATCAGATTACTCTGAAAATCGTTGCCGACGAGTTGCATGATAAAATTACGCGGCTCGTAAGCCGATTTCGCGCTGGTGGCACCAAACGTCCAGCCTGCGCGATCCTTCGAGCCATTCCATTTTCCAACCAGCGTATTGACGTTGGCGTCGGCGTGAACCGCGTCGAGATCAGCGATGGCTTCAATCGTAAATTCTTCAGTCGGCAACGCGAATTTGGAAAAATCCAGCTTAGAAAATTTACTGTCCGGCTGAAGCCACAATGAGTTTTCGCCGAGCTTAAGATCACCGCTGACTTTCCCGAATTTTTGTTTGATGGGTCGCAAGCCTGTTTCGCCGGGAAACTTTGTGTCAGAAGTTGCTGCCGTGCCCGAAACCAATTCGGATTGTGATTTTATAAAAGACAACGCCCCATCGATTTCAACCTGGCTCGCCGATCGGCCATAGGCAATTTTGTAGGCCTTGGCGATGGACGCCGCGTCCATTTTTGGTTTTCCAGCGAGAATTCTTGTGGCAAATGCTTTGGCCCGAACCATCGCCCACTCGCCATTTACCAGCATGAGCGATTGCGTTGGTGTCGTCGTGGGAATTCGATTCGGAGTCGAACCAAAACCAGAAGGGGAGTCAAAACCGGCCATCATTTCATCAGGGCTGTTGCGCCGTTTTTTTACAAAAACCGATCGACTCGCGGTCTTTCCGTCAATTGAAGCACCTCCTTCACGATCTTTCATTTCCCCCGAAGCCGCCAGCATAGCATCGCGAACTTCCTCGGCCTGGAGCCGTTGCGGTGAAAAGCGCCACAGTAATTTGTTAAAAGGATCAACCGTTGATTCATCGGTGGTTGGTTCGCGACGAGCCGTTTGTTGATAGGTCTCACTCGTCATGATGAGCCGGTGCAGCGGCTTCATTTTCCAACCGCCTTCGAGAAAGCGCGATGTCAGCCAATCAAGCAATTCCGGGTGACTCGGTTCCTCACCCAGCATCCCAAAGTCATTCGGCGTCTGCACAATTCCGCGACCAAAATGTCGCTGCCAAATGCGATTCACAATCACCCGCGTTGAGAACGGGTTTTTTTCGTCAGCAATCCAATTCGCCAATGCGGTGCGTCGACCCGTGGTATTTTTTGTCGGCGTGATTTTGGGAGCCGGTTGTCCTAATAATGTCAAAAACGCCGGTTCAATCGCTACTTCGCCTTTGTTTTTTTTCATCAACGTGTCGGATGTTTTTGCACCAACATCGGTTGTAATGAACCCCAATGGAAGTGGCTTCGGTTTCAATTCAGCAAACGCGGCCAGCTCGGTGGTGAGTTTCTTGTATTTTTCCAAAAGCTCCGGCGATTTCGCCCACCGCTTTTCGTAATTCTCTCCCGCTTGCTTTTTGTCTACCTGACGTTGCACCAACTGAGTGATCTGCTCTTCGTAAGCCGTCCGTTTTTCTGCAGGGGTATTGTAAATTTTCTGCACATCAGCAGGAAATTGTTTTACGACTCCGACGATATTACTTTTGATCGTAGCTGCGGTCATCTTGTCCAATTCTACGCGAATGGCTGCAGTCGCGGCTTCCCACCCAGCTTGCTTTTTATCAAAGTCAGCGTGCTCCGCCGGAGTTCCGATGGGTTCATGCTCCGGCCACCAGGATGAACTCAAAAACGCCCGCATCGCGAAATGATCTTTTTGTAAAATGGGATCAAACTTGTGGTCGTGGCATTGGGCGCAGCCGATCCCGAGCCCCAGAAACGCCTCTGAGGTCACGTTCGTCATCTCCGTCATAATCAGGTCCCATTGCATTTTGGCGTTGCGCTGATTCCACTCATACACACCTAGTCGCAAGAACGCCGTCGCGATCAATTTATCAGGATTATCCGCCGCAAATTCATCCGCTGCCAACTGCTCCCGAACAAATTCGTCGTAAGGCTTATCGGCATTTAGCGATTGGATCACGTAGTCGCGATACCGCCATACATCGGAACGGAAATCATCTGCGCGGTAGCCATCACTTTCTGCGAAACGAACCACATCCAGCCAGTGCGACGCCCAGCGTTCACCGTAGCTCGGGGATGCCAAAAGCTCATCGATCAGCTTCGGCCAGGCATCAGGAGATTGGTTTTTTACAAAAGCCGCGACCTGCTCAGGTGTGGGCGGCAACCCGTGAAGATCAAAATATGCCCGTCGCACCAATTCGTCTTTCGAGGCCTTTGGAGCGGGTTGCAAATTCTTGGTGTTCAGTTTTTGAAAAACAAAGGCATCGATCGCATTCCCCGCCTTTTTCTTAGCGGCAGACGGATCACCAAAAATCGAATACTCAACCGTCGGGACTTTCGGATCAACCACCGGCTGAATGGCCCACCATTGATGATCGTCTTCAGTAAATCCGTTTTCGTCGACTTTTCCACCTGCTGCCACATCGGTCGATGGCCACGGTGCACCTTGTGCAATCCATTTTTCCAGCACTGCGATTTTCTCAGGCGAAAGCGCGTCTGCCTCTTTTGGAGGCATGGAATAATCTTCATCCAGGCGCTTCACCATTTCGATGACGAGCGACTCCTCTGGCTTTCGGGAAACAAAAAGGGGCTCTTCTGATTCACCTCCCTTGTTGATGAAATCGATATGATCCAATCGCAATCCGCCCTTTTGTTTTTCCTCGCCGTGACACGAGAAACACGAGTCTGACAGCAGGGGACGAACTTCGTTTTCAAAGAATTTTAGATCTGCTTTTTCGTCAGCAAAAGAAACGCCAAAAAGAAGTGACACCAGAGCGAAAAACGAAGCAATAGGGTGCGTTCGATGGACAGACCCTGTTGCTTCGTAACAGGACTGTCTTCCGGTCGGCGTTCCGTCGATCCTCAGACCGCTGGACAAGCCAGCTTGTCGCCCTGTTGGTTCGTGAAATTTGTTTTCAGGCAAAAAAGTCATCTTCAAATTTTTCTTACTTCACTTCAATTTCAGGCTCAGCGTAGGCGGCTTTGCATCAGGGTGTTCCTTCGTTGCGAAAGCGTGGACGAGTCCAGAGGTGTGGTGTTCACTAGTGATACGGACGATCAAAAACGTCACGAGTCCATTTGCGTCATTACGCAGGAATTCGGAAAGCTCCGGCGATGAAATTCGGATTTGAGTGGCCGCAGAAGCGCCGCGAAGAACTTGAAACGAGCCGACTTGTTGGGTGATTTCATTCAACACGCCGCTGTCTTCCATCGCTGGGGCATTTTCCCAAACGACGAGGTCCTCTTGCCAGCGATCCACCGAATCATCCGTCACGGCATAAACCGAGAATTTCGAATCAGGCACCATTGTCGAAAATCCAAACCCGCTCGGCTCAACGTCTAAAAGGAATTCAGCATCTGATATCTGCGTCCGATCCACATTCTGGAGGTCGATCGTCAGAATGCCGCGTCGCTCATTATTCGCGCCTTTTTCAAGGTCGGTGTGTTTCACCATCATCAGCGGTTCAGCACCCATGCTGGAATCCGCTCCCCGTCGCATGAAGGTATCTTTGCCAGCACCAACGGCCGTCGAAACGTTCAGCCATCCATTTCTCGCCCGAACCGCATGAGCTGCTGGCGATCGCTCGATCTCTCGGTTCATCGTGGCTCGCTCCGCGCCGTTCAAAAATCCATGGCCTTCGCGAATCAACTTCGCAGTTTCCTCACCGTTTTTTCTCACTTCAACTTCACCTTCAAAAACCATCATGTGCGATCCGCCGAACTGATTTGCCGTCAGCCCAAATCGGGTTCCTAAATCAATCACCTCCAAATCTGGCGCATCAATCGTGAAACCGTGAGCGGATTCCGGAACGTCCGCAACGACTGATCCTTCAACCAAGCGGCAGCGCATTGCGGAGGTCACTTCAAGCGTAGCGGGGGCTTCCAACGTTACTGTCGCGCCCGAATCAAATTTCAAGGTCGCCATCCCTTCGACTAAGGCCAGCGTTCCTGCGGGAAGTCGCGAGCCTTCGGCCGTTGGCAATTCGGAACCGGCCCAGCGACAGCCTTCCGCTTGTTCGAGCGTTGCGACGGCCTTGATTTTTGGGCCGCTTTTTTGTTCAACCAAAACCCACGTCAGTCCAGTGGCGACAATCGCAGCCGCCGCCGCCGCGATTCCCGCAAAAAACCAACGTTTCGGCCCTGAAACCACAAGGGGGTCATCCATTTCTAAAAGCCGAACCAGATCACCGCTTGAAGCCATTAGCTGTCCATGAAGCGAAGATTTTTCGACATACGTCGCCATCAAATCCGAATCCGCCAATGCATCACGCTGGAATTGCTCCAACTCTGTATCGGAAAGCCGGCCTTCGATGGCTTGATCGATTCTGTCGTCGTTATTCATGATTCAGCACTCCAATTTCGCGTTCCAAACATTCCGCTAACATTTTTCGAATCCGACTGAGAAGCCGATACGCAGCGCCTTCGGTTCGGTCTGCGCGCTCTGCGATTTCGGCGACCTCGCAGCCTTCGTAGTAGCGCCAGACAATTGCCTGCCGATGCGGTTTCGAGAGTTTTCGGAGACATTCCTGAAGCGCCTCGCCACGAACATCAAGTTCCTCGCCGCGACGATCAATCTCAGCCGCTACGGCTTCGATAAATTCCTGATTTACGGGAGAAGTCGCGCGGGTCTTTTCTTTTCGGCGGTAGTTTAAAATCAAACCCAGTGCGATTTTTTTGCCCCACGCTTTGAAGTTCGTTCCCTGCTTGAAGTCCGAAAATTTCCGCCACATCACGATTTTGGCCTCCTGAAGGATGTCCTCGGCATCTTCGGGTCGATTTACCAAAGAATGCACATAAGTGGTCACATCTCGCTCGTATTGAGCCAGTAAGCGTAAGTAGGCTTCAGTCTGTTCCGTGGGGATCTCCATTCAATACTAGCTTAAGGTTGTCACCGGAATTTTTTGGACATCTTTTTTCAGATTCTTTTCGGTGAGCGAATCGTAGGGATGTTTCGAAACTATTTTGAACCAGAGGGTTTATTCCGTCATGATCAAGAGACTCACGTTGATGACGATTGCGTTTACGGTCGCAATGTCGGCATTCGGGCAAGGCCCTCGCGCCAAAGGAAAGGGAGGGCCGCTTTCGATCGAAGGAGAGCAACTTCCCGAGATGTAACCGCTTATGATGAAAACGGGGCGGCAGTCGTTCTCAAGCAAGCACTAAAAGGGCGTCACGGAGTGATTGTTTTTGGTTGTCTGACATGACCTCCTTTCACGCGAAATGTCCCCAGTCTGGAGACGGTTTATCAGGATTACAAGGGCAAGGACGTTGCGTTCTTCTATGTTTACAAAAGTCTCGCTCATCCGGATAAATCGGGACTGGTTCAGCCGGTGACGTTGGATGAACGGCTGGTTCATATCGCAAAAGCGAAGCTTCAACTAGGAACGAAAATTCCGTGGTTGGCGGATTCGATGACGAACGATTTGAAGCACGCTCTCGGTGATCGGAATAACTCGGAAATGATTATTTCGCCCGAAGGAAAGATTGTAGTTGCCCGGAGCCGGAGTGATCCAGAAGCATTGCGGACGGATCTCGCGGGGCTGGTTGGAAAATCAGAAACGACCACGACGGTTGCTGATCTTGATTTGAAAAGGGAAGTGAAAAAGCGTCCGGAAAAAGTAGCCAGTGGAGTTGTCCCGCGATTACCCAGAAGCCAGGATGCTGCGGTTTTGACCGTGAAACCGGTCGCAGTGGATGATGGCAAAGAAGCCCAGCTTCTCTATGTGAAGCGTCGTGCGGAAGTTCCTAAAACCCTTCTCGGCGGAGGGAAAGCGCAACTCTACCTTGGGCTTAATTTCGACCCGATTCACCGTGTTCATTGGAATAATCTGGCTCCCACATTGACGTTCGAAATCAAAGCGCCTGATGGCATGACGCTCAGTAAAACCAGCGGCGAAGCTCCAAAACCTGCTGACGTCGATGCTGATTCCGATCCTCGTGAATTTCTAATCGATGTCGATTTCGGAGACAACAAGCCTACGGGCCTACTAGAAGTGACCGTGAAATACTTTGCCTGTGACGACGATGACAAATGGTGCAAGGCCGCGAGCCAGCAATTCACCGTCGAATGGACCATGGATCGCGATGCTGGAAAAGTTCAGAAAGCTGGTCCCAATGGAGGTGGAAGGAGTTCAGGAATGCGACCGAGCGGAAAAGGCAAAGGCGGGTAGATGCCCTCTGCGGCGGATATGATGAGCCGGTTGGACTCGAATGAGGATGGCAAAATTCGGAAGCTCGAGGGCCCGTTCAAAAACATTTCGAGAGGATGGACTCCAACAACGATGGCGCGTTGGACGCGAGTGAATTGAAAGGAATGATAGACCGGTTTCGGGAAGGAAAAAGGTGATTGGGATCACGCCCGCTGGTTAACACGCGTCCCGCTTATTTCCAAAGATTCGTTTCAAAATTCCGGGCTTCGCTTTTTTCGGAGCAGGCTCGGCTTTCATCTGCGGCACCGGTTCTCCGCGCACTTGGAGTCGATTGTTCTGATTTGAAAGTTGTCGGTTGAGAGTGTTTGAAGCAGGTTTTTTGAATTCAGCCAACTCAGCTTCAGAAACCGCCAGAATATTCCGGTGGATTCTAACCTCCGAGTCTTCAATTTTCCCACGGGTATCAAACGTGATGCTGCCGGCTTTTTCGTGACGGATTAGCTGATTGCCTCCGGCAACTTTTTCGGTCACCGGTTTGTCGGACTCAACTTGATTCAAGGTTTTTAAAAGATCGGCCGGTTTTGGCGCAGAAGGCAAATTCGTCTGTTCTTTCTCAAAATCGCCGACCGCTTCGGTTGCGGCTGATTCGAGCAACTTGGGCCAGAGCTTTTCGAACAATTCCGCATCGGCAAAAATGTCAGCGCTGTTGAATTCTCCGTTGATCGCGAACGCCATTCCAATTGCGTTCGGGACTTCCGGATTCGCGTCGGAATTGATCTGCGCCGTGTATTCAGCGATGCTTTTCGCGAGGTCTTTGTTCTCCAGTGTCAGTTGAAAACTGGAGGCAGAGGCATTGCTTTTGACATCCTTTCCGACTTTCTCACTGAGCTTGGTTTGTGATTTCGCCACGTTGCTCCAGACCTTGCCCTGCGTGCGGCTGAGCTTCGAAGCGAGTTTCATGTTTTTTCCGGCCAACGCTTTTTTTGAACCGGAAAATTGAGCGAGCGATTCGCCTGATCGCTTGGCCCAGCGGCCTTGCTCGACACAGAATGAGTCCACTGGAATATCTCCCGAGCGTGGAGTGAGTAGAAAGCCGTTCGGTAGGGTGCGGTCTTGTTTTCCACCTTTTACGATGTCGCCGGGCAGCACAAAAACGTAGTCCGTCTTATGAGAGTTTTTGATGGTTAGCGAATTGACCGATCCGGTTTCTTTTACTGCCGTGACTTTGGATGTCATGGCTTCATCCAGCGTTCGAATCTCAATGTTCGCAGGAACCTTGTCGTCTCCGTGAATCAAATAGACGGCGAGATTTTTATGTTCGAAGGGTCCGCTGACTGTGACCGGCGTTTCCGGTTCGGTTGCGTAAAGGGTACCAAAAGATGAGGCGCAAATTACTGCGATGGCGAGAAGAGAGCGAAGGGGTAGGTGACAATTTTTCATGATTTCTCCGAGGTTGAATTTCAGATGAGGCCAAAGGCCTTTCCACGATACGAGCTCGTGGATCTGATCTTTCAATTACAAAGAAATAATTGCCCAATCTCGCTATCGAGTTGTCAGATAGTTGTCAAAAAGCGGTAAGAAATTTGTCGTTTAGACCACTCGGCTTTCCTGTTCGCCGTTCAAAAATGCCCTGAGATTTGAGGCAACACCGTCAATCAAGCGGATACGGGATTCGATCGAACTCCACGCGGTGTGTGGCGTCACGAGCAGATTCGGCAATCGCTCCAACAGCGGATGATCTGCGGCTGGAGGCTCGGCTGAAAGGACATCGAGGCCAGCACCCGCGATTACTCCCGATTTCAGAGCCGCAAGCAAATCAGGTTCATTGACGAGATCGCCCCGCCCGGTATTGATCAGAATGGCGGAATTTTTCATCTGCGAAAGCGTTTCTGAATCGATGAGATGAAGGGTGTCGTCGGTCAGCGGGCAGTGCAGCGAAACGACGTCGGCCTCAGCAAAGAAATTCGACTTCTCAAGACGAGTGCGATTTCCCGAGCTACTGGCACCTTCACGTGCGAGGCCTATCGCGCGCATTCCAAAGGCTTCGGCAACGTCAGCAACCGCGCTGCCGATTGAACCCAGCCCGGCAATTCCCAACGTTTTTCCCGCCAGATTCGAAACCGGAAAATCCAAACGTGTGAAATGCGGAGACGCCGCCCACTTTTCAGGTTCAGCTGCAAAGCGATGAACGTTGGTCATCAAATTTAGAATCAGCGTGAACGTATGCTGAACCACTCCGGAAGTTGAATACCCACTGACGTTACAAACAGCGATTCCGCGTGATTTTGCGCCTTCGAGATCGACGTTGTTGACTCCGGTGGCCACCACTTGAATCAGCTTCAGATTCGGTGCCGCATCCATCGCCTCTCCGCTGATCACGACCTTGTTTGTCATGACGATCTCCGCATCCGCGATGCGTTCGATCACTTCGGCAGGGGACGTGATCGGATACGTCACCAATTCGCCGAGCGCTTCGATTTCAGAAAAGTCGATGTCGTTGGCATCAGTCGTGTCGCGGTCGAGAAAAACGATTTTAGAAGAAGTGTTCACTCGGGGATTTTCGGGAAAGGGCAGGGGATGTCAAACACGAACGCATAGGGTATGATCGACGAATCAACCCTGTTGGATCGTTAGGGCTTTTCGAACCAATAGGGTATGTTCACGAATCAATAGGGTTGCTTCGTGGCGATGTGTTTTCACCCGCGCAAATTCATATACCCACCGTCGATTTCGTAAGACTGACCGGTGATGAAGCTCGAGTCGTCGCTGCACAAGTAGAGGGCGAGCTTTCCTATTTCAGCTGGCTGAGCCATACGGCCGATTGGCTGGGCTTCGCTGAGTTTCTGGAACATTTCTTCTTTGTTGTCAGGATAGGTTTTTTCCAAATACCCATCAACGAACGGCGTGTGAACGCGAGCCGGGCAAATGCAGTTGCAGCGAACCTTGTCCTTGATGAAATCGGCCGCGACGGAAAATGTCATGGTGTGAACGGCGCCTTTGCTGGCTGAATAGGCAAAGCGATCAGGCAATCCAGCGACTGCCGCGACGCTGGACATGTTGAGAACCACGCCGCCGCCACGATTGATCAGAAGAGGCACGACTTGGTGAAGCATGTTGTAAACGCCTTTGACATTCACGTTCATGATGCGGTCGAAGTCTTCCGGCTCGGTCGAAACAACGGTTCCGATGTGGGCGATGCCGGCGTTGTTGACCAAAATGTCGTAGCCGTCGTGAGTGACTGAAGCTGAGGTGATGGCGGCTTTTACTGATTTTTCATCCGATACGTCGCATTGGATAAAGCAGGCTTGGCCACCGGACTCGTTGATCGCAGCGGCAGCTTCTTTTCCGGAGACTTCATCGAAATCGAAGATGATGACGCGGGCGCCGGCTCCGGCAAAAGTTTCGGCAATGGCCCGCCCGATACCTTTTCCGGCTCCGGTGATGATGGCAGTTTTATTTTCGAGTTGTTGTGCTGACATTGGTTTTGATCAGTTTGGTTGGTTCGTGGAATTTTTCAAGCCTCGGAAGCAGGTGGATTCGACCGCGAAAAGGGTGGCGAAAGTGACCCAGCAAATCCATGAAAGCCACGCAATGCCCCACCAGGTGGCGTGGGCGAAGGGAAGGGATTCGGCGCTGTGAAAGTCGAGGTAGTTGATCGGAAGCAGCGCCCCGAGGAGCAGCCAGCTCGGTTTTGGAAACACACAGACAAAGGGCAGGACCCACGCAAAATACCAGGGGAATGCGGTGGGGCTGAGGATGAAGAGAGCGCCGACGACGATACCGGCCTTTTGCGCGAGGTGCGTTTTGTCGCGGGTGGGAATTAGTGTCAGAATCCCAACGACGGAGATCAGCAAAAGGGCGGATAGAATTTTTGCGGATGAAAAGGGAAGCAGATTTCGAAAAATGGCGAAGAGGCCCGCGTTGTATTCCCAGTGAGCATTGTAGGCTTTTAGCCCAGAGAACACGTGTTCGAGACCTGCTTCATCCCAAATCAAGTGAGGAAAAAATCCGATAGCAACAAGGGCACAAAAGATTGCCACGGGAATGATGAACTTGAAAAAGCGTCGACCCTCTTTTTGAAACGGACTTTCCACCAGCAGAATTGGAACGAGTAGGATCGAGAAGAATTTCGCCAAAGTTCCTGCTGCCAAGGCCGCAGCGGAAGTAATCTGAGATTTCGATTTCACGGCCAAATAGACGGCCAGAACAGTGAAGAATATCGGAACGGAATCGTAGTGCGCGGAGTTTGCGAATTCTTTCAACACCAACGGATTCCAACCGTAGAAAATAACGCCGAGCGGATTTCGTTTGAGTGCGTTCAAAATTCCAACGACGCAAAGAATCACGCCAATATCGAAAAGAACGAGAATGAATTTTAACCCAGCCAACGAATCACTAGACAGTTGGCTGCTCGTCCAGAACACTGCCTGAGCGATCGGCGGGTAAATTGTGGTGACTGCCTTGTGGCTGACGCGTTCAAAGAGAACTGGGTTTTCATCTCGAAGTGCGGCGAGTTTTTCCAAGGTTAGGATTTCTTTTGACGAAAAACTGCGCCCTCGCCATGTCACTCCCGTTTGTGAATCGATGTAGGGAATGACGATTCCATTCTCCCGAATTTCCAACGCTCCTGGTTCAAATAGAAACGGATTGATCCCCGCTTTCGCGACTTTGCCATCCCACTGATAGCGATAGAAATCGCTTTCGTGGATCGGAGTGGAGGGGATGAGGATGATGCGAAACAGAATCGCAAAACCGAGAATTAGGCGAAGCTGGAATCGGGAGAGTGCGGACTTTTTCCAAAGCCCAAACGCTGTGCCGGCCATTATCGCAAACAGCGCGAAGTGGATGGTGAGATAGATTCCAGTGGGCATGGAATCGTTGGATCGCTCATACGCAAAGCGATTTGAAACAATCGCCAGTCCGATCAGAATTACAGCATAAACCAAGCCTCCAAAACAGAGGTGGTGAGTTGATTTCTGCGGTGATAGTTGATTTTCCAAGGAGCTAAAGCGTGACAGGATTTGCCAGAATCTCCCCTTTGAAACCCAATTGTCGAGTTTTACAAAACTCCCCCAAAATTATACTTCCCACTTTTGCCGTGCTCAGCGAGTATCTTAGGACAAATGATTATATTTGGAGTTATCTCAGGAGCCATTCTCTGGTTTGTCATTCGGTGCGTTCTCACCGGATTTTACACTGTCGAACAAAATGAACGCGCCGTGGTCACCAGTTTTGGCCGGGCCCAGCGCATCAAAGGAAAATCGACGCTCGAATTGCCCATGGCTGAACATCTCAGTGATGAGCACAAGAGTCGTTATAATTACCCGCAGCTTCGGGTGATGCAGCCCGGCGGTCCTTATGTCAAAATGCCGTGGCAGAAAGTCCACAAGGTGAATATCGCGATTGAAACTGCCAGTGTCGCCTTTGATCCCGAAAATCGATACGCCAACAACGAAGGAACTATTTTGGAGGCGGTCACCAAAGATCAGCTGAACATCGGAGTGACGGGCCAGATGCGTTACAAAGTGAGCGAGGAAAATCTCTATGCCTACCTCTTTGGGGTGAAACATCCGATTGCTCACATCATGGGCTATTTTGTTTCGATTCTGCGCGAGCGGATCGCGAATTTCGATGCCCCGGAAAAAAGCACGCTCATTCCAATCGATTCTTTGCCTGACGAGATTGCCGAAATTCTCCCGGGAGCGGGCGATGGGGAATCCTCTGAAACAATCGAAGGCGTCTCCGTCAATGATTTGCGGAAGAACCTGAACGATTTAAACGAGCAGATGACGACGGAATGTCTCAGTTCTGCGGCGCGTTACGGAATCGAACTCGATGCATCGCTCATTACCGGAATCGATCCGCCACAGGATATCGAATCGGCGCTCGCGGCGATTAACACCGCTCACAACGAAGTGAGTGCTGACATCAGTTTGGCGAAAGCTGAAGCCGATCAGAAAATCGAGCAGTCCAAGCGGGCCGTTGAGATTCAGACGATGCGAGTCCAGGCGGAAGTCGAACCACTCGAGCGCGTTGCGGCCGAACTGACGGCTCTCAAATCGAACGGAGGATCGGCCTCGCTTGCTGGATACCTCAAAAACGTGCGGCTGCAGTTATTCCGTAAAGCCAAAAAAGTCATTCACGCAGAGAGCTAATCGTCTGCATTTCAATTTCCTAATTTTCCTAACACCACACACTATTATGGAACAGTTTTTTATCGCCCTAGCGGCCACTTTTATCGGATTGCTCATCGGCATCCCTATCATTCTTGGACTTTTTAAATTCGGTCTCTGGTTCACAACAGTGGACGAATCCCATTCGAAGGTTTTCGTCCTTTTCGGAAAAGTAATCGGCGTTGTAAGCGAGCCCGGCTTGCACTTTCTACCAATTAAGATCGGTCTTAAAGTCATTTTGGTCCGCTTTTTCGGAAAGGTCTACACGCTCGATACCCGAATGGATCAGCGCTATTTGCGGAGCCGTGCGGTGAACTCGGAAGAGGGAACTCCGGTTGGAATCGGTGTCTGGTATGAAATGCGCGTCAGCGATCCTGTCGCGTATCTTTTCGAAAACACCGACCCTGAAGGTTCTCTTCGGGCCAACGTGACCAATACGACCGTTCGTTGTCTCAGTAATATGCCGCTCGACGACATGATGCGGGACCGCCACCGAATGAGCCGCGAAGTTCGCTCGGAAGTGTCACCTAAATCTGAGAGTTGGGGTTACTCGCTCGGTTCGGTTTATATTCGAAAAGTTCACTTCCGTGATGACCAGATGATCGAGCAGATCGAGCAGAAAGTCGTCAACCGTCTCCGCCAGGTGACCTCGTTGATTCGTCAGGCCGGTGAAAACCAGGTCGATATCATCAAATCGAGAGCAGAACGCGAAGCGGCGATCGAGTTTGCTAAGGCTCACGCGGTCCGCCCACGTCTTGTTGGTAAAGCGCTCGGTGAAATTGGCAAAGACGAAGAAGTCGTCGAGACGCTTTTCAAAGTGCTTGAAGCTCAGGAGATTTTGTCAGGAAACGCTGATATTGTTCTGCTTCCCAGTGGCGGCAGCAATGAGCTGTTGCAGGCGCTTTCAGCTCATGAAACCGGCGGGAACGGACCGAATATTCCTCCGTTGCGGAGATCGTAGGTGGATAATTTTGCGAGGTTTAAGAATTCCCGTTACACCTTTTAGGGGTAACGGGATTTTTGTATTCATTTCACCCTCGCTCCAAAATAATCCGCACCGGCGCAAACGTCCGGCGATGAAGCTCGCACGCGCCGTGTTCATCCAAGGCTGCGAGGTGAATCTTGGTGCCGTAGCCTTTGTGCTTTTCAAAAACGTATTCGGGAAATTGCTTCGCGTATTCCAGCATCATCCGATCACGGGTGACTTTTGCGATGATGCTCGCGGCGGCAATGGAAAGACTTTTGGAATCTCCTTTGATGATGCCGTCGTGAGGTTTCGGAAAGCCTTTGATTGGCTTTCCATCGATCAATGCAATATCGGCCTCAACGCTGAGTCCTTCAAAAGCGAGGCGCATCGCTTTCCCGGTGGCGCGGAGAATATTGATTTCATCGATCTCCTGAGCGTGAACAATTCCCGCTGCCCAAATGATCTTTGAATCCGGCGCGGTTATTTCTTCGTAAAGTATTTCGCGTTTTTTCTCTGAGAGCTGCTTTGAATCGTTCAGGAACGAATGTCGAAATCGTGGCGGCAGAATAACCGCTCCCGCCACGACCGGGCCGGCGAGGGGACCGCGACCGGCTTCGTCGATGCCGGCGATGATCTTATACCCGCGTCGGCGAGCTTTGCGTTCGTAGCTTAGATCCGGCATCGTTCGAATTAGCGTGGCATTGGGATTCCCAAATTTCCCGCGTTCACTTTGCGGACGCCCGTTGCTTTAAAATCGTCGAAATGCCACCACTCGCTCTTGATGATCCGAAATCCTGCATTTCGCATCGCTTTCTGTAATCGTTCCACATTGGCTTTCACCTCAGGATCTCCTCCAACGTAGTTCGAGGCCGCTTTTCTGGAAAATTCATCGAACATTGACGGCATCTTTAACGGCGCTCCATTCGCTTTTACCAAGGTCAAATCAACAGCGATTCCGTAACAGTGAAGGGAAAGCCCTTTTGACGGGGGAACCACGTATTTTGGATCACGAACCGCATCCCACAGCGCCTGATGCGCCTCCGGTGGCCGCCATGCATCCCACACTTTAATAGCGTATCCCTGTTTTTTCAGCTCTCGCTGCGCCTTATTCAGTTTTACTGCGGTGGACTTGTTCACCAGACAAATCATGTCTTTCAAATAAAGCGGCTTTCCGCTGGCCGAATTGATCGTGTATCGCAAATCTACAAACGATCCTGGAACGGCGGTCGTCATTTCGACCAAATTATAGCGCTTTGCCTTCTGAACCACTGCACGTTGCGCCTTATTCGGGCTGAAACGGCCGTGCACCGTGCTGAAAATCA
>Ga0307488_10002491_pt1 | contig 15556 bp, 29 predicted proteins | sample SB02metaG_FD_202248 | JGI IMG/M metagenome (GOLD analysis project Ga0307488, IMG submission 202248) | Sea-ice brine microbial communities from Beaufort Sea near Barrow, Alaska, United States - SB 0.2 | ecosystem: Environmental > Aquatic > Marine > Coastal | place: USA: Alaska | collected... | reverse complement strand
ATAATCCGTCTAATGGTGTATTTGTTTTATGAGCCTCGAATAAACCTTTCTCATATTTGACATTGCTAATCTGAGTTAGCCTTGATTTGATTTTTTGAACTTTTTTCATTTATTTCCGTTTTTTAATTATAATATAAATATAATACTTTTTTTGTGATTCTGAACTATTAATTCTTGTTATTTTCAAAAAGTTATTAACAATTAGTAGAAGCTTGATAATAAGTTTGCAGTATCAGCGTGAGTAGCAACTCGGAAACTTTTTTCGGAAACCTGAGTATACTTACTCGCGTTATACATTTTCTTTGCCTTATTAATCGCTTCTTCTTTAGTCTTAGCAACATTAGAATTCCAACCGCCGCTTTCAAAATTAAAGTTCCATGATTTAGTTCCTGCTATGTACTTCAGTAATTCTGCCTTCTCAGTTATGATAGGTTTAATAGTAGTGAGTTGCGTCTTATCTAACTTAACCAAGCTTTTCAGAGATTTAATCTGAGTTCTTAATACTGTTACTGACTCTTTGTAGTTTGCTTTAGTTTCAAATGCGTTGTTCATAATTTTTCCGTTTTTGTTATTATTAATATAAATATAATTAATTCTATCTTATTCTGGCCATACTTAGCTAGTTATTTTCAAAAAGTTATTAACAATTTTGAAATTCCACTGTGGAGTTAACTAACATTCCGTATGCTGGATCTGCCCATGTTTTAGAACCGATGTTTTTCCAATGATCATAATCAGCCATTGCAGGAAAATTAGAATGAATATCTCCTACTGTTAAACATTCTAGGATTTCTTTATCTATTATATAGAACTTACCACCTTTCATTGCAAGAGCAGTTAGATAAAAGCCATGATCATTCTTAAGTTGTATAGTATGTAACTTATTTGCTTTATAACCCGTAACAATATAACTTAATTTAGATTTCCCAGTAGATACAGTAAAAAATCCAGCTTGGCATTTTGTAATAACTTGATAGTCATATTCCTTATCCCAGCATAATCCGTGGTTATGAGCATGAAATTTGTATTGCTTACCTTTTACTTGTTGGGTGATTGAAAATCCGTTTCCTAATTCTGATCTGTGTTCTGTAATTTGCATGTTTTTCCGTTTTTTAATTATATTATAATATAATCAATTCTATACGATTCCGGCCATACTTCTCTAATTATTTTAAAAAAGTTATTAACAATTTAACAATTTTTAACAATTTTTCTTAACCAACTCTGCTGCTTTATATAATTCATCAACGGCCGCTGATATGTGGTCTTTAATGTCAGTATTTATTTTAGCAACTGAGTGTTGCTGAAGATTATTGTCTACTACATTACTTATTACTTTAATCCTATCCAGCATTTGCTGGTAATCTTCAGATTTTAATTTGATCAATCTTTATTACTTATTTTTGGTTTTGGGATTTAAATCTTACAGATGGATTAGACCTAGCGTGTTTAGTTTTACGACCCTTAACTCGTTCTCTCCATAATTTAAATGAAGATTCTTTTAAATTGGATCTCATTATTTTTCTAACATCATTTTCTTTAATACCAAACTGAAGTTCTATAACATCAAACGAAGTTCTATCCTCCCATGCCATTTCTATAATTCTATCTACTTGTTCTTCTGTTAAATCCATATTGATGATATCCTATAATTTATTATTTATAATGACCCCCGCCTAACCAAAGCACAAATGATTTTCTAGTTCCTTTTGTTACTGGTTTAACGGAGTGTACCATGTAGCTAGGAAATAAAACAACGTTTCCTTTTCCTCTGGGTGCAGCTATGCTATTTTTATCTAAGGATTCTCCTCCTCGCCAGAAGCATAAGTCTCCTCCTTCATATTCTTCACTATCTGATAGTTGAACAGTTATAGATATCTTTCTAATCGATAAAGCACTGTTTCCAATATCTTGGTGCCAATCATATTTACCAAACTCAGTAGCCTCATATTCAGTATACTGTATTAACTCAGGGGCAGAGTGCAAATCAAAATTCCACAATTGGTTATTTGCTTCGCTTGCCATTTGTATTAATTTCTGATAAAGCCATTCCCATTCTACAGATTGTGGAATCCATTTGATATTTGATTTTCTATCTTCGGTGTGTTCGCCTATTACATCTGCCCGAGTGTATGGAATATTAGAAACCCCATCCTCAATCCACTTTAATTCTTGGTGTGTAAATACTTGATCAAACCAATAGAATTGCTGAGCCTGGTTTTCTTGTATTGTAAAAAAGTTATTCATTATCTTTATATGTTATATTTACTGCTCATTCTTCTGTTAAATCCATATTGATGATACTCCATTTATTAAAAATAATAATATTTTTGTACTAGTGTATATTAATGCAGAAGCAATATAGATTAAAAATATTAAAGATCTCCATCTGAATTTACCTTTCATAGTGGTTTAGGGAAATTCGTACCGAATGCTTCTTCGAGTGATGCAAGATATGGTGCAGGTTTATCTGGTAAAAAATCATAATTAGGTTTAGTTTTTAGTTTAGGCTGTGTCTTAGGGGAACGATCCTTTAACATCTCTGGCCTATTTTCACGAACCCATTGAATATACCACGGGGCTATCTTCTTAACATGCCCTACGGTTAATCCTGCATATTTACCTGTTCTAAATTTCATAATCTTTATTTCATGATGATGTTAAAAGGTGAGTTATCCATGCTATTAATCCATTTATATTTAATGCAACTAAGTTCCATTGTTTTCTTGATGATGTTTGTACTATAACTAGCATAAAACCTATAATATAAAATATTGGTTCTATACTCCATTGAGCGCAGATTAAAAACGCTGCCCCCATATATCCTATTCGTGATGCAACTTTCTGGTATGATGTTAGTTTATTAACATATGTTAGCTTTCTTAATAACCATACTTTAAATCTAAACTCGCATTTACGGCATGTTTTTTTATCACTATGTCTGAATTTCTTGTCGCGCTTTTCCTTTTCACATTTATTACACTTTCTCATTTACTTAAATCTTTTTGAATATCTTTTTCTACTGTTTTTAGATATTTCTTTCTCTTATCTTTATCTACAAATGGTACTGACCAAAATTGTTTTGTTTTTCTCCACCTATTAATATTCCAACCAAACACAAATGTAAATACACCCATAACTAATCTTAGTTTAACTGAATTAAAATATAGAGTAATAACTGGTAGCATTGGTGCACCGTGTGTAATATAAGTTCTAACCTTCTTATCTTTTAAAAATGGTTTTGGATATGCATAGTGCCCAAACAAAGGTACAAACTTATAAGCAAAGCCTGGTGTGAGAACCTCATCAAAAAAGATTTCCATTCTAGGTGTTAATCTGAACCACCAAACTGGAGATACAAAATAAATCCTATCAGACCAAGTTACTAATTTTTGATAACTCTTGGCTAGTTTTTTTCTAGGATGAGAAAAATCATCTCTATATAAATCAATAATTTCAATTTCTTCATTGCCTTTTTCAAGTTCTCTATTAATGGTTTTCATAATTCCATTATAACAGAATGACTTTTTGTCAGGATGGCCTATTACTATTAAATTCCTATTACCCATCGTTCTTAATTGCTTAATTGTGCTTTAATGCTTGGATGACTTTCATAACCTACTAGGTCATAATTAAATTCTCCACTTAATATATCTACTTTACTTAATTCTATTTCTGGTAACATTATAGGATCTCTTTTAAGTTGTTCCTTTGCTTGTTCTAAATGATTAAGGTATAAATGAGTATCTCCTAGATTACCAATCAGTTGATCAGGTATCATATTTACTTCTCTTCCTATTAACTCTAGGAGTAATGCATAACTTGCAATATTAAAAGGCAATCCTAAAAATACATCAACGGATCTTTGATTCCACATTAATGATATTTTTCTTTTAGGAACATTATCTTTATCTAAATCTAAATGCTCTAGGTTTTTTGCAAAACTAATATCTTTACCTAACTTATGACAAAATTCTTCTTGTCTCTCTTTTAGAGTTAATTCAGTTGTATAAATTTGAAATCCATAATGACAAGGTGGTAAAGTCATCTCTGAAAGTTCTCCAACATTCCATGCTGAAACCATTAACCTTCTACTATCTGGGTTTGTTTTTAATTCTTTAATAAGGTTTGCAATTTGGTCTTTACCACCTTTGTTTATATCTCCAGCAACTGGTGACCAACTTCTCCATTGCTTACCGTAGATAGGTCCTAGTTCTCCCCATATTCTTGCAAACTCATCATCACCTTTTATTCTATCAATAAATTCCTTTTCAGTCAGAATTCTTACTCTATTTTCTTGTACGTCTTCAACATGAACATCGTAATCTGGTTCTTCTAAGTTACCGGCATACATGGAGTATTGCTTATAAGCATCGCCATTCCAAATGTTACAATTATTATCAACTAAATACTTGATGTTGGTATCCCCCTTTAAGAACCACTTTAATTCTGTTATCATTGACTTATAAGCCATCTTCTTTGTAGTTAACAAAGGAAACCCTTGAGTCATATCATGCCTTATAGTATACCCAAATATTGATTTTGTACCAGTTCCAGTTCTATCTTTCTTTTCTATTCCAAAATCTAAAATAGTTTGAAGTAACTCTTGGTATCTTTCATCAATTGTAAAATCTTGTTCTTCTTTTGTCATTATTAAAATTTTTAACTGCGCTGGTTAAGTTTGGATCTGGCTTAGGTGAATTTTCATTAGCTTTTATAATTGCTTTAATATCATCTTCAGTAAAATCTTTAACCATATCATTCATCACCATATCTAAAGCATGATCTTCATCAAAGCTTTCATGTTCTTTATCATCTAATGGATCAGGCCATTCATTAACAGGCCAGATATCTTCCTCTCTTAAATCATAATCATCTGGCATTAATGGTGCTGTCCATATTTCATATGCTAACCAAACCCATATTGCTACAAATATTACTATACCGATTATCCATCCTATGCCCATTCTTTACTTACTTTTTTTGCCTGTTGCTAATTTCCATAATAAGCTTACTATGTTATTTGCTTTGTACTTATTTCCTTTATGATTTAATAGGAAATTTTTCATTTCTTGTTTCTTTGTTTTCATTTTTGTTTGTTTTTTAATTTTAATAATTCACCACATTCTTCATAACATTCCATATCCTCAAAATGCGATATCATTGTGTCTATTTGTTCGCTATCAGCTTTTTCACCGGGTGGGATGAAGAAAACTGGTATTACAGATACATCTTCAGGATCTTCTACTTTCTTGCTTCTTATTTCTAAATGTTCTATAACCTGATCCATTGTCATCCACCCAGTTAATATTTGATAAGAGTTATAAATTGCTTGATCTAAGTATTCATTCATTATTTTAATTTTAAATTTATAACCTCGTACTATATTGTTTCATTAAACATTCCACCTCCATATAGCTTTTTGGCTGCAGCTAGTATTTCTTCTTTATTATCGGATGTCATTGGTATCCTTCCTCCATGTGAGAAATGTACACTAAACTCTCCATTTGCCTTTCGGTCTTCCCAATATTCAAAGAAGGGATGATTATTACTTTTTCTCATCTGCCAATATGTTTTTAATCTCTACCTAAATTAGCAACCTCGCTTAAATCCTCATCATTAATAACACTAGGGTTTTGTTTCATTGTCATTCTAGTAATCATGTTCTTTAATTTAGTTGTTGACCAACCATGACTTCTTGTTGTATAAACAATCTCCACAGGTAAGTGATCTCCAGTAAATCTTTTACCAATATATTCATCTCCTAAGATTCTAACATCAGGCTTAAAGAATTCAATTAATTTTAAAAGATCTTCTTCTGTTTCATAGGTAACAACCTCATCGACAGTTTCTAATGCCATTAGAGTTTTATATCTTTCGTGTAAAGGTATTACTGGTGTATATTTAGCGTTTCTTATTAATGAAGGATCTGCGTGTAAAAATACCATAAAATAATCACATTCTTTTTTAGCAGCCTCAAATGTATAAATGTACCCAGGATGAATTAAATCAAAGTTACCTGCAATAAATCCTATCTTTCCTTTATTTTGATCCATAATAAAAACTAATTTATTATTATATGTAAGAAATGAAATTTGTTTTATGAGAATGTGTAGTTAATTAGGTGTTTAAACAATGCCTAAAGAGGATAGAGAACCTCTAATGAATTAAAATATATTAAGCATATATACATGTAGTTAAAAATAATACCTCTTTAGATGATGAGATTATACAGCTTTAGATAATTCTTTATCTAAATTTTTAATTTCCTTAGCGTCTTTCTTTTGTATCTTTTTTAGAATTCTTTCCATTTCATCATCAGCTATTTTAATAGTAGCTTCATTGGCTTTCATTCTAACTTCTAATTTAACTTTATTAACATATTTAGTTAAAGTTTGATTATCACCAGCTATATTATCCATTTGATCTATGATAATACTTTCCTTATTTTGTAAGGCTTGCTTCTTCTTTTCTTCTGCATTTACTGCTACTGATAATACAGGATCTGCCGTATAATTAGAATCTTTAGATTTAAGTTCTTCTTCTGCTTTGTCAATATCGTTTTGTTCTATATCTAATTTTTGAATTTGAACTTTTAGTTTAAATAATTGATCTCCTAGCTTTCTTAGCTTTCTTTTTTGTCCTGGATTAATAAAGATACCTTTTATAAATGAAAACAGACCTTCATTTAAAATATCATTAAGATCTTCATAACTTACACTCCCTTCTAAAAGATCATATGATTCTTTTACAAGTTGTTGATTGTTAAATTCTTTAAACGTTGGTATGTTTTTCATTATAGAGTTTAAATTATTTAACTAAAGCAGAATGATCTGTCTCTGTTAAACCGGACCAAGTAAAATACAAATCTTCATCTGTGGGTGTAATTTGAGATTGAATGCTTGCAGCAATAGATGCTTGCATAGCTGGTACATCTAAAGATCCTTCTAACCATCCAATAACTATAGCCTCAAAAGCTTCTGTATTTTCGTAAGGTGTAAAAGGTTCTCCTGCTACATATGTGTACATTTGTGCTCCAATCTTAGTGTCTGAGTAAGTAACTCCTCCAGATTCTTCAGAACCTGTGTATCTGTAATGTACTGTGTAGATTACATGGTCTTGCCCATCGGATTGGGTGTGAGCGTTCATTTGTGGGATGTCCCATTTGTAAGTAACTGCCATAATTTTATTTTAAGTTTATTAATTTATTTCCTGATCTTTTAATAATAAGATCATCTGTTTTTAACATTACTGCTAAGGCTCTGCCAAAATCTTTTTTTGCAACATCAGTTGAATGTAAATAACTCCATTCCTTAGCATTCTTGTTTGCCCAATCCATCCACACCTGTCTTAATGCAATGAATAGTTTAGTACTATCTGTAATACCAGCAAGTCCTTTTTTAATTTTGCCTCTGTTCTTATATGCCCATTTTTTAAAATCTAAATAAGCAAACTCATTAGGAGCATCTTGAAATATACGCCTTGCCTCATTAAGTGGTTTAATATATTTCATGTTATGTCTATTATTTAGTACTTTCATTATAACTTACAATATCAGAATATTCAATTTCATGTTCTTCACCATCTTGGTCTAAACCAAAAATAACTTTATCTTTCCACATATCAGTATTATCATCATTACCGTTATTAGGATTATAGATAACATACTCTTCACCATTACCTAATTGAATCATACCATCATCTTTTTTCATGGCCTTCATTAGCTTCTTCTTATTAAACTTAGCTTCGTTAATGGAATTAAATGTTTTAATGTGTTTCATAGTTTAATCTAATTTATTGTATAATGCAGGGTATTGCTCTTCAAAGTTTTCACCGTATGTTTCATCCCAAATTCTTTTAAGTTCTCTTTTATCTTTAATGTTTCTTTGTTTAACAATTTTAGCAACTGCTGGATATTTTGAATGGAATTCTTCTCCATAAATATCTTTCCAATGTTGTGCCACTGTATTGTCAGTATGATCATCATGGTGAGAGTTACCATTTGACTTATCTCCACCATCTTTAGCTGAAGATTCTCTAAGAGATTCTGTTCCTTTAGGTAACATTACTGAATAATCACGACCCATATATTTCTTAAACAGTTTTCTTTCTTCAGCGTATTCTGCCGTAAGTTCTTTCTTTTTCTTAGGATCCATATCAAAATAATCTTCTCTATCTTCCATTGACCTTCGTTGTACACTTACCAAATCAGTTAGCTTCTTAATCTTCTTTGCTTTAAGTCCTTTAATTTGTTCAGCATATTTTTTATGTAACTGTAAATAAAGATTGTCTTTTGCTTCATTAACCGATTCTAATATATCAGTAGAATCAAATTCATTATCTTTTAACTTTTTTAATAACTCTTTATCATTCTTTGCATCAAAATCATAATCAGCTTCTCCACTAACAACTACATAATACCCTTTTCCTTTTTTATAAATCTCAGCATTAGAGCCTTGCCCATCAGAAGTAGATCCTATATGATTCTTTGAATTATATGTTCCTTCAGTAATTGATTCTAAAACTTTACTGTTCTTTTCAATGTATGATAATACAGCAGGCGTTTGTTTAATCATTATACCTTTAAAGGTTGGCTTATCAAAATATTGTGGACCTTGTGATGATCTACTTGAATATTTGTTCTTTAGAGAAAAATGATCGGCAAATACTCCACCAGGTAAATTATAAATAATAGTTCCTTTAGGAAGTGTTACATTTGAAAAACTTCCAATAGTAGCACCTTTAGCATCTTTCTTTAATTCATATTTTCTATCTTCTAAGGATTCTGTAGAACCAGACATTGTACCAGATACTAATGTTCTTTTTAATTCATTAACTGATTCATCAACGCCAACAGTTGCAAGTTTAGTTATATCTTTATATTGATATAAGAAACCTATAATAGGATATTTGTCACCATCAGTAACTTTATAACCTACTGCATTCTTATTAGTCTTAGGAGGATTAGGTATGTTTACTCTTTTCATATCCTTTCCTTTAAATATAAATGAACCTATAAAACTCTTATTAGGTGCATAGTCAGTTTCAATTACTTCCCATTCACCAAATCCTGTTTTAATTTTATCACCTACTTTATATTTACTAGTAACATATTTTTCAGCTTCATACATTACATCTGTATGGAATTCCTCTTCCTTTTCCTTTTTCTTTCCATCAGACACTTCTGATATTCTACCACCATGATCAAACTGAGATTTATTAACAGTAAAGATTTTACCGTCATCATCTTTTAATTTTAATACATAGCCATTATTATCTAGAACCTCAACGGCACCGCCCATATATTGAATCATAGAGCCTTTTTTGATTTTCTTAAAATCTTTAAGCTCTATCTGTGTTTGGTACTCTTTAGTAAATTTTTCAAATAATTTAATATATTTCATAATCTTATCTGTTTTCTTTAATCCAATCCTTCACTTCATCAATTTCAGATTTAATTCTGTCTAATTCATCTTGTGCTTCTTCTAATTCACCTTCCTTTTCTTCTAGTTGTTCTTTAGCCATATCAGCCATGTCTTCGTCACCATCGCTAATATCACTTTTTAAATCAGATATATCACTTCTTAATTCTTTAGTTTCATCAAACTTTTCTGAATATGAACTTTGCAGTTCTTTTAACTCATCTTGTGCTTCTTTCATTTCATCACCACCTTCATCATCTCCGCCACCGTCAATCTCAGCCTTCTTGGCTTGTAACTTTTTATACAATGGATTTGATTCATCATTAATCATTGATGATACTTTTACTTCTCTACCACTAACTGGGTTTTTCATTTTCGTATTTAAGAAAGTTTCCATTCTTTCAGATTCATTAACTACTGATTCTTTAATACCTAAAAAGTCAGCAGCAGCTTTCTTTAATTCTTCATAAGTATATTTATTAGTTAATGCGTTATCTAAAATAGTTCCTCCTTTTTTACCGATAGCATACATTGATACATGATCAAATCCTAACCAAGGACCAACATATTCATCAGTTGCTTTTAATCCTAGATCAACTGATAATGTCCATGCTAAAGATCTTCTTCCTAAGAATTGGTCATTCACACCTAATTTACCGGCTTTAAGATAACCTGACGCATTTACTGCTTCATTTAATTCAGTTTCTTTATCTGAAAAGCTTTCGTCTAAACGTTTAATATATTTCATAATTTTGTTTTTATTTAATACTATAATCATCCCAGTAACAAAAGATGTACTGGGATGATGTTGTTATTTCAATTATTTCTTGAGCCATCCTCTGAAGAGATCCCAGTTTCTAGTTAAGAATACACCGAATGCAATTCCAGCATATATCTTATAACCGAATACCCAAAGGCATAATCCTATACCTACTGATAATAAAGCAGAGAAACCTTTTGAGTCAACCCAACCTATTACTTTTCCAAATAATTCTTTTGCTTTTTTCATTAATTAATTTATTTTTATTTTTTATCTATATAATATTTGTACTTCGCCAATTGTTGCTGGTGAAGAACCTTCTACTTGTGTAAATGACACAGGTATTAATTGTCCTGGCTGAACTGTTCCTAATGAAACTAACGTACCGCTCATATCTAAAATATTTATAACAGAAGCAGTTGCGCCTGAAAATCTAATTGCAGAAGGATATACTGTAATCGGTCCTGGTGTATCTAATGCACCACCTAAAGTTGCAACTGTTAAAGTCCCAGTTCCAACGACCGTTGAACCTTCTTCTGAAAGAGTAATTATATCACCTATAGCATGACCTGCCCCACCATTTAATAATGTGATTCCATTAAATTCTGCTATTCTACCTAATACATTATCCTCTGTTACTAAAAATTCTAAATCTGATTGAAAAACATTACCTCCACCGAATGCAGCACCTGCTTCTAATGTAGCTTTAGTAATTGTTATTACATCACCTACTTTATAAACTGTTCCACCGGCTGCAACAGTAACTTTAGTAACCGAACCACTAGTAACAGTTACTATAAATGTTCCTGCGGTTCCTGTAGCGCTTGTTCCTGCAATTGCAGTAGATACTCCAGTAAAGGCTTGCCCGGAAGCAGTAATTCTTGCATAAGTATATGGGTCAGGATTTTCACTATTAAATGCAAGTAATAAGTCATTTTGAAATTGATTAAATATAGCCGTAGGTTGAAGTTCAGATCCAACAACAAGTATCCCATTGTCTTCTACAATATCAGTTATTACTTTAAGACCAGCACCAGCACCGTCTGTAGCACTTTGTACTAATGTTTTACTTTTTCCTATTGTATATCCATATCCAGTAGATACTGTAGAAAATGTAGCAGCGGTTCCTTTAGCTGGAGCTTCATTCTCAGATTTTGTTCCTCTGTATGGAAGTCCTAAATCAGTATCCCTGTTATATTCAACATTAGGATTTGCTGGTGGACTCGTCGCATCATCTGTTTTTATTATTCCGTACTCTACCATAATTAATTAGTTTATTTTCTTTATTTATTCAACCAAGCTGAGTTCTTTTTGAACCTGAGTTGAATGTTTACAAGTTCCTCTAAATTTACCAGCTGGACAATTACATGAGAACTGTCCGTTTCTATTTGTTACAGTATATTTATCGCCTCTTGATCCAGTTATTTGATATTCCTCATTTTTAACATTTGCATAGGGATTAATATGTTCTACATCGTTAAATGATATATGATCCTCTACTGGAATCCAGCCTGGAAACAAATATTTTTGACCACCTATTGTTGAGAATGCAATTCCCATATGAGATATAACTTTATATTTATGTTTCATTTTTCCGTTATTTAATTATATTTAAATATAATACAATTTTCTCGGTTTTGAACTATAGTTTCATGTTTATTTAAAAAAGTTATTAACAGTTTGTGAAACCCCAATCTTTAGTAGCAGCTCTCCAATCTTCTTTTTTATAGCCATCCCATATTTCTTTACCTTTAGTTAAGATATGATTTTTATTATGTATACTATCAGCCCAAGGTTTTAACCAGGCCATGTGGAGTATATTAGCATCTTCACCACCCATTGATTCAACCTCTTGTCTTTCATAATACCAATTCCATTCTATTCCTATATGTTTATAAAAATGCTTAGGTGTATCTAATATTAACAAACCTAGAAGAATATCAGTATCTCTCATTGGGTAGCCTGCATCTTTACATGTTTTAAAAAGATTATAAGATTTATTATATAGTTTTTCCTTAACCCACTTCTCATTATTAATAATCATTACACCATCTTGGATGTCAATAATGTTATTTTTGTTTTGAAGTTTAAATGTATTTTCTAAGTAATTAATAGTTTCTTTACTAAGAACTGCATTTAAGTAATACCAGCAGTCTATTTGTTCACTGAGATTATTTCTCATTCTTGGTGTTCCAGCAAATACAAAATCTTCAGTTAAAAAAGAAAAGTCCAATTCTTTCATACATACACAATCAGCATCTATATGCATTGAATATTTATATCCTTTTTCATATAATATATCAGGTGCTGGATAATAAAGAAATGATTCAGGTGCATAATTTGTATCGGTAAAACCTTCAATGTAATCATTAGGATCTAAAATAATTACATTCATATTTTTTAAAGGAACAGCTTCAGTGTCTGATGTTATGTAGTAAAAATCAAAAACATTAGGATTTAATTCTTCAAATACTTCAAAGCATCTTTTAGCTTTAAAAAAATAATTCTTATTGCCGTTAGTAAATAATGCTATTCTTTTATTCATTTTGTTTTTATTAATAATCATACATCTGACTCGCACAGATTGTATCTCGTATATCCTTCTAGGTATAATTAAATAAAATACTCCACTTAGACTCTACCTTTCAGTTTGTAGGCGTGAGATTTGACGCCTCGTTGTTCAGTTGTTAACCTATCTAAGAGCGAACGGGTAGGGGAATCGAACCCCTGATTTCCATACCTAAGATTTACTTTACTCAGCTAGCATTGCTTTTCAACCCTTAAAAGATATGGCGCCGTTACCACTTGGCTAACCCATCATGTTTAATTTTTTATACAGATAAACCTTTTTCTTTTCTATCTTTAATTTTTTTATCTAATGAAATACACAGTTCTTCAAATCTATCTTCTGATTCAAAAGGTTTAACTGACTCTGCCTTTAAAAGATTACCGTTTAAATCTTTAATCATTATAATCTTATCGCCTAATTCTATTTTGAAGTTACCAATTGTTTTTACCATGCCTATGCGTTTATTAGTTGTTTATTGTTTTTCCATGTTCTTATTACTCGTACTGCATGGTTTTCAGTACATCGGAGTTTGCCCGCAATAAATTCAGAAAATTCTATATTTAAAGATCCATAACTTTTGATATATTGTTGATAGTAAAATTCAACTGTTCTATTAATGTTATCTCCGTTCTTTTTCATATAGTTTTAATTTGTTTATTAATATAATATAAATATAATCAATTTTTATTAGTTTTGAACTATAGTTTTAAGTTATTTTCAAAAAGTTATTAACAATTTAATATCCCATAACAGCAGCAAATGTTAATGCTAATATACTGCCACCGATTAACACCTTCCAGTACCACTTCTTAATATAATCATCTTCATAAACAACACAATGAAAAACAAAGCTTAGAAATACAATGAAGAGCAGTGCGAATATTTCCATTATATTTCCCATTAATAATGAATTTTACATTTAATAGCTTCAGCTCCATTTAATACAGACATTAAGGTTTCCTTTAATTCTTCAAAGGTTGGCTTTTCTTTAAATTGCATTTGAAATGTTTCACTACCTGCAATAAATTCCATTCTTCCTGTTGTAGTTGATTTACTAGCTCTACCTAACCAAGGATTTCTTGCAGGCCTAAACGCAGTAATGCCATACCATTGGCCACCTGTTACTTGTACTAAAATACCTTCAACTGAGGTACTACTTTTAATTGGTTTTTCTTTAATTATTTTTATCATTTTTTTATTATTGGTTAAACTTCTAATACTGGTATATTGTCTATATGTACCTCAAAAGGTAAATAAGATTCTAATAATTTATTACCATCTTCTTTGTATTTCAATACAGCAACTTCTTTAGCTTTAGCTTCTACTTCTATATCTACAGCATGGCCGTAATCATTAATCTGTTCGTATATGAAATCAGCATGAGCTTGGGCTTTACATCCTGGATCCTCGAATGTTCTTCGGCATGATGAATAATGAAATAATGGTTTTACTTTATGATATTGCCATGTAGTCATTGCTAATTCAAATGCTTCTTGTTCAGATAAACCACCAGGCTGAAATCTATGATGGTGAAAGTCAAAAGTAATAGGTACTTTTACTTCAGAAAAGATACCGTCGTATAGATCTTGTACAGAATACATAGATCCTTTATCATCATTCTCTACAACTAATCTTGCTTGAGCTGATACTGAAAGGTTTTTGTAATTATCAGACCATCTTTGTAATGTAGCCTTCTTATCTCCATAAACTCCATTACAGTGAATGTTAATAGGATAGTGATTAGATTGTTCTAATCCCATAATATCCATAATCTCTGCCGTTTGATTAAGTTCTTTTGTAGTTTTAGTAACTAATACAGGATTCGGAGATCCTAGAACATTAAAAGGGCCAGGATGGAAACTAAGACGTTGTCCATATTTTATAGCCAGCCTACCTGCACCTTTTAGGATTGTAGATATTTTTCGATAATCTGGTAAATCTTTGAGTTCATACTCTGACATCCAAGGAAACATGTTTGATGACATACGATAAACTTTAAATCCATTCTTTTCATTCCATTTAATAATCTCTACAAGATCTCTGACATTTTGTAATGCAAGATTACTTACGTGAGGTAAGCCACCAGCTTGAAACGTTGCTTTTCTACATGTTCGATTAACTGTAATCGGTATTTGTCGTAAGTTTAAATTTATACAGCAGTAACCTAATTGAGTTTGTGGATTCATATGTTGTTATTTAATTTAAATATAACAAATATTATAAGTATCTGAAAGAAAATTAAATTATTTTTAAAAGGGTCTTTTGTGGAGAATTTTAAAATTAATTTTAGATAAGTGAAGAAACATGCATATTTTTTGTGCAAGAGCCTCAAACCATTTCTTATCTCTGCCTCGGGTAGTTTCTGCCGCTGTTCCTATGCGTATTCCACTTGTTTCTATAAAGCTACGAGGGTCATTAGGTATACCATTTTTATTAACAGTAATTCCATTGTCTTCTAATATATCTGCAAACTCCCTACCACTATGTTGACTATTTGATAAATCCATTAAGATGATATGACTATCAGTTCCATCGGTTTGTACTGAAACTCCATTCTTTACGAATACATCACACATTGCTTTAGCATTTTCTATTACATTACGAGTATATTCTTTAAACTCATCTGTGTTTGCTTCAATAAAACATTGAGCTTTTGCAGCAATTATATGCATTAGAGGCCCACCTTGTGTACCTGGAAATATTGCTCCATTTATTCTCTTTGTAAAATTTGAGTTGTTCCATAGTATAATTCCACCTCTTGGTCCTCTAAGAGTTTTGTGAGTTGTTGAAGTTACTACATCCGCA